>Ga0207884_1000124_pt1 | contig 80606 bp, 73 predicted proteins | sample MalvirmetaMSP144_FD_184236 | JGI IMG/M metagenome (GOLD analysis project Ga0207884, IMG submission 184236) | Marine viral communities from the Deep Pacific Ocean - MSP-144 (SPAdes) | ecosystem: Environmental > Aquatic > Marine > Oceanic | place: Pacific Ocean | collected 2011-07-08 | reverse complement strand
CGCCGTCACTGCCAGCATAGCTGACGATCAGGTAACTGTGGAGCGAAGAGTTGACCGCGAACAGGACGCCGAACAGCAGCAGGCCACCAATCAGGATCAGGGCAGGATGCATCTCCGTTACCCCCAGCCCCAGAGCAATCAATACCGGCAAAACAGCCAGACCCGCTGCCCAGAGGGTGGCCGATCGGCCATCCGGCACTGACTCCCGGTTCCTTCCGGTAATACGCGGGGCGATCGCCTGCACTGCGCCGTAGCCAATGACCCAGAGGGCCAGAAATCCACCGGTTTGCATGTGGCTCCAGCCCAGGGTTTGCGACAGGAATACCGGCAGGGCCACCACGAACCAGATATCCCGGGCGCCGAACAGCAGCATCCGTGCGGCGGAGAGAATGTTGATGGCACGGCTTTTGGAAAAAATATCGCGGAATCTGGGTTTGCTGCTTGCCTTGCCGAGATCTTTTTTCAGGAAGACCATGCTTGCCAGCCAGACCAGCGTCAGGGCCGCAGCCATCGCCCCGACAGCGCCGGTAAAGCCCAGCCACATCAGCAGCACCCCGCCGAGGAAGAACCCCGCGCCCTTGAGGGCATTTTTTGAACCGGTGAGGATCGCCACCCACTTGTAGAGCAGGCCCAGCGCATCGGCGGGCACCAGTAGCTTGATCGAGCTCTTGGCGCTCATCTTATTCAGGTCCTTGGCGATGCCGGACATGGCTTGGGCCGCCATCACCCAGGGCACGGTCAGCATTGCCGCCGGCACCAGCAGCATAGCCAGGGCGACGACCTGCAGTGCCAGTCCAAAATTCATGGTGCGATTGAGCCCGAGATGGGCGCCGAGCCAGCCCCCCACCAGGTTGGTGATGACGCCAAAAATCTCGTAAAACAGGAACAGCAGCGCGATTTCCAGCGGTGAGTAACCCAGCCCATGGAAGTGCAGCACCACCAGCATGCGCAGGGCGCCGTCAGTCAGTGTGAAGGCCCAGTAGTTGCCGGTCACCACCAGGTACTGACGAATCGCCGGGGAGAGTTGACTCAGCATGGTAATGTGCCTTTTTCCTGGTGGCTTGGTTGATAAGTGCTTTGGTCTCTAGGTTCTTTAGTTTCTAGGTGCTTTGGTCCGAGCGCCCGACTTTCAGTGCCAGCTCGGCGGTCCGGTTGGCGTAGCCCCATTCGTTGTCATACCAGGTGTAGATTTTTACCTGGGTGTCGTTGATCACCATGGTGGACAGCGCATCGATAATGCTGGAGCGCGGGTCGGTCTTGTAGTCGATGGACACCAGCGGCCGTTCCTCGTAGCCCATAATGTCTTTCAGAGGACCTGACTCGGCGGCCGCTTTGAGCAACTGATTGACGGCCTCGGCAGTGGTTGGTGTCTCCACCTCGAACACACAGTCGGTCAACGAGGCATTGGCCAGGGGAACCCGAACCGCGTGACCGTTAAGCCGCCCCTTCAGTTCGGGAAAAATCTCGGTGATGGCTGTCGCCGAACCGGTGGTGGTGGGAATCAGACTCATACCGCAGGCTCGGGCCCGGCGCAGATCCTTGTGGGGGGCGTCGAGAATGGTCTGGGTATTGGTCAGGTCATGGATAGTGGTCATGCTGCCGTGGCGGATACCCAGATGCTCGTGGATGACCTTGACCACCGGGGCAAGACAGTTGGTGGTGCAGGAGGCCGCCGTGACGATCCGGTGCCGGTCCGGGTCGTAGAGGTGATCGTTCACACCCATCACCACATTCAGCGCCTCCGGCTCTTTTACCGGTGCGGTGACCACCACCCGTTTGACGCCCTGGATCAGGTACGCATTGAGGACGTCGGTTTTTTTCATTTTGCCACTGGCTTCGATGATCAGATCACAGCCCGACCAGTCGGTGTCTTCGATACGGGTGTTGCGGCTGGTGGCCACGCGCTGTCCGTCCACCACAATGGCGTTGTCCTCAGCGGTGGTCTCGTGGCTCCAGCGGCCGTGAACAGAATCGAAGGTGAGCAAGTGGGCTAGGGTTGCCGCGTCCCCGGCGGGGTCGTTGATATGGACAAACTCGACCTCGGGCCAGTCCCAGGCTGCGCGCAATGCCAGACGGCCCATGCGGCCAAAACCATTGATACCAATTTTGATGCTCATAATCGACTCCGGAAATTTTTGATGATAGTGAACCGTAGCTGGAGGCCTCAATCGCCGACACCTGACTGCGGTCTGCCGTCAGTAATTCTTGGTAGTAACCCTCAACAGTAATTCTCAGCAACAGCCCCTGTTCTGTCGCTCAATCGCCTGAAGGCGGGACAGATCCTCGCCGTAGGGGGCTTCTGTCCCGAGTCCTTCCTGTGTAGTGGCCAGTACCTCCCGTTGCCACGATTCCAGCCCGGTATGGAGCCTGTAGTAGACCCACTGTCCTTTCCGGTGATCGCTCACCAGGTTACAGGTACGCAACTGGGCCAGATGGCGGGAAGTCATGGGTTGTGAAGCGTCCAGTGCATCCGCAATATCACAGACACAGAGCTCATCCCTGGCGAGCAGTAACATCAAGCAGCGCAACCGGGTCTCGTTTGCCAGACATTTGTAAAATTGGTCAGCTTTCATGACGCCATGCTCCTTAAGGGTCTGCGAATTTTTTATATCTTTTTCATTTTTTGTCATGGTTTGGCTTGGCCAACTGTTCTTGAACATTTGTATATTCGAATAACCATATGTTATGGCTGCATAGGTCAGTGGTCAACCCGTTTTCGTTATTTGCTTTTATGTCATGTGCTTTGAGGTTATGTGGGTTGATCAGACGGTGGTCCCACTATTTTTATAGTCATCCCAGGTGGGACTGCCCCGCTACCGTAACATCGACGACCAAAGGCCGGTTCTCGTTGGGGTGACGTTGCGTTGCAGAGGGAACGTCCGTAGACGGTCAAGAGCCTCGCCGTGCTATAATCGCGGGCGTTTTGCGAGGCCGGTTGCAAGGGTGTCTTCCCCGGTTGTCCGATTAACCTGATTCAGGTCTATGCCCCGCCCCGTGTCGATCAACCATACATTGTGGTGGCGCTTTCGGTAGAGGGAGCAGTAACAGAGACGGCAGTGGTTGCGGTCTGGCCGCGCCTTGCCATCGCTCCAAGCAGCCGTGCCGTGATCGGCTGAAAACGATAAATAAAACGTGTTAAATGGACTTAACGTTTTGAAAATAAAGAGATATTCGTCTCCATGATACTCATGATCGATAACTACGAAAAGCGTCTACTGGTTTCCATTATTGTCCATTGAGTATTTGTAACTCTCTGATTTATAAAGGTGTAAGATCCATTGCCGTCTAACGACTACTAGACCAAGCCACCGCAAAAGTGTATAACAATGTGTATAACGGCACTACCGGAGGGCGTTATACACATGGCTCGCAATCTACTCACTGTTCGCAAGATCGAAACGGCTAAACCTGAACCCAAGCCCTATATGCTGCGAGATGGCGGCAGTCTGTTTCTGCGTGTCCAGCCCAATGGCAGCAAACTGTGGTGGTACCGTTATCGGCTTGGCCAGTCCCAGCAGAACTTCTCTATTGGCGTTTTCCCTAACGTATCCCTGGAGGCTGCTCGAAAAGAGCGGGACTGGGCCCGCAGCATGGTTCGTGAGGGGCGTGACCCGTTGCTGGAGAAGCGGGTCAAGGTAGCGGAGCAAATCGACCAGAATGAGTATACCTTTGAAACCGTGGCGCGCCGCTGGATGGATACCAATGTTCAGTGGAGCGACTACTACGCCAGTCAGGTCAGGGGGTACCTCGAGAAGGATGTTTTCCCCAAGATAGGTAAGCTGCCTTTCGCGGCAATCAAGACCTCGCACCTGAGGCCAATTCTGCAGACAGTCGTTGATCGTGGGGCGCCGACAGTTGCGATTCTGATCAGGCAGTGGTGTGGGCAGATCTTTGCCTACGCGTCGGCGGAGGGGCTTTGCGAGGCTGATCCTACGGCGTTGTTGAAGCGGTCAGTGAAGCGGCCCAGGGTCAGGCACAACCCGCCCCTGGCCTGGAATGAGCTGGGGGACTTTCTCAATCGCCTGGATGCTGACGGTGGCTATCGAACCACGGTGCTTGCGCTGCGCCTGATTGCGCTGACTTTTGTGCGCACAGTAGAGCTGCGAAAGGCGACATGGGCAGAGTTCGACCTGGATAATGCGGTATGGACCATCCCCGCGGCTCGCATGAAGATGCGCCAGCCTCATATCGTGCCGCTCTCGAAGCAAGCGATGACGTCTCTTGATGAGTTGCGCAAGCTCACCGGTGGGGGTGACTACCTGTTCCCGAGCTATCGCAAGCCCGGCCAGGTGATGTCTGCTACCACGCTGAACAAGGCGTTGGAGCGTATGGGCTACCTTGGCCGGTTTTCTTCACACGGTTTCCGCTCCACGGCCACGACGCTGCTTGGCCTCCTGAGTTATCCGGAAAACCGGGTCGACCTCCAGTTAGCGCACTCCAAGCGGAAGAAAGACTCATCCCGGGCGCCGTACGACCACACCAAGTACATCTCGTCCCGGAAAATCATCATGCAGGACTGGGCAGATATCCTTGATGCCCTGGCCCGCGGTGACTCTATGGACAAAGTGATGGAGGAGTTTGGTCCTCTGTCCGAGCGCCGCACGGCTTTGCTGAAGGTGGCTGAGCGAGAATGAAAGACTTTAGGATTAACTGATTGGAGCGTTGAAATGAGTGGGGGTTGCTGCGATGTGGACACTGTCGATCAACTGGCCAATGGCGAAAGAAGAAAGACGCTGTATGCGGTGCTGGCTATCAATCTGTTGATGTTTGTCATTGAGCTTGGCACGGGTCTCTGGGCAGATTCAAAGGCCTTGGTGGCGGATTCCGCAGACAACCTGGGGGATAGTCTGGTCTATGCCATGAGCTTGTTCGTGGTGGCGCGCAGCATACGCTGGCGGGCGGGTGCCGCCTTTGCCAAGGGACTGATTCAACTTGCCTTTGGGCTTGGCATCGTGATCAGTATTATGGTCAGCCTGCTGGGAAGCCCTCAACCCATTGGCGTTGCCATGGTAGCAGTCGCGGCCATCGCTCTGATCGGCAATGTTGTCTGCCTCGGATTACTGATGAAGCACCGTAACGAAGATGTCAACATGCGCTCGGTCTGGCTGTGTTCACGCAACGATGTCATCGGCAACCTGGGCGTCATTGTCTCCGGCGGACTGGTCATCCTGCTCGACTCCTTCTGGCCTGACATTATTGTCGCCAGCCTTGTCGGCGTCGTATTTTTGCATACGGCGTACGAGGTGCTTCGAGATGCCAGTCGATCCTGGCGGAGTAATGCGTAAACCCGACCATTGTTGCAGTGATTGAATGCAAAGAAGCCACTGATGACGCGCGACGGTCCGCTCACAACAAGTACATTGTCAACATTCCATTAATTTGCCACTATGGACTATATGCGTCCGTCTAAATTACGAACAATGCAGCAGAAAAAAAGCTGGCTCCTGGTAGTTATGATGTTCCTCATGGTTTGGGGACAGTTTACCTATGCCTGCGAGACGATGGAGATGCCGCCCCAGTCGGTCTGCTGTTGTGAAGACGGCATGGCGGGCTGTGATACGGCAATGCCACCGCCGTCGGAAGACGGTTGTGATCATGCTGGAGAGACCGTCTCTTCAGCTTCCTGCTGTGCGGTGGACTACCATTCGGTGGTCGAGGACGCCGCCCCCTCTTCGTTGAGTGCCGATCAGGCGTTGACGTGGTTACACGTCATTGCCCTGGTGTACTGGCCATACCTGGACTCGCTGTCCACGCTGTCCTCGACACCCCCTCCACCCGACCCGGACTGGCTTCTTGCCCAGGCCGAAAGCGGTCGTACCGTCTATCTCTCCACCCTCCGTCTGCGTATCTGATTAATCCCCTCAACCTGTTATGAGGCGAGGGCGCCCCTTTGCGTGGGCGCCCGGATTAACTGCTATTCCGATGGAAGGTATCCCCCATGCGAAACCCAATTGGTGGTTTGATGGCGCTGGTGTTGACGATCACACCGCTGATCGCTGTCGCCGTGCCGCCGTTAGATGAAGAGAACGTTCAGCCCCTGGAAGGGGCAAAGGAATTGACCGCCGAGCAACTGGTGGCGGCGGTTCTGAATAACAATGCCGGCCTTCGCGGGCTGGCGGCCGCGGCGGAGGCGGCAGACTACCGCATTGCCCCGGCCGGTGCCCTCGACGACCCCATGCTCACCTATGCCGGCGCGCCGGAGACCGCCGGGGGGCCACGCGGTTTCCAGGAGCGGGTGGAACTGAGCCAGACCTTGCCCTGGCCCGGCAAACTCGCCCTGCGCGAGGAGTCGGCCCGGGCCCAGGCGCAAGCACAGCGGCAGTCGCTGTCCGATCAGCGCCTGGTGCTGGCCGCGGCCGCCAAACGCCTGTTCGCGGAATGGAGTTACATTCACCGCACCCTGCAAATCAAGCACGCCCACAAGGACCTGCTGGTGGAGTTGCAGCGGGTGGCCGAGACCCAGTACGCCGTCGGTACCGCCCGCCAGCAGGATGTCCTGCTGGCGGCAGTGGAAGAGGCGCGTATCGATACGGAGATCGTTGCCCACCAACGCCGCCAGCGGGAGGTTCGGGCCATGGTGAATGGACTGCTGAACCGACCGCCCGACACGTCATTACCACCGCCGGCACCGCTGCCCGAACCCCAGGGCCCGCCCGGCTTGCCGGTTTTGCAGGCCGCCGCGCTGGAGGAGCACCCGTCGTTGCAACGGATTCGTGCCCAGGTCGATGCGGCCGAGGCCCAGCACGGCCTGGCGCGGAAGGATTATTTCCCCGATTTCAAGCTGGCTGCAGGTTACAGCAGCCTCTGGGACGACGCTGACAAGCGCTGGACCGTCGGCCTGACCATCAACCTACCCTTCGATTTCTCCAACAAGCGCGACGCGACCGCCGACGCCACCCGGGCCGATGTGATGCGCTACCAGTGGCAACTGACCGATCAGGAGGCGCAACTGCTGGCGCAACTGGAACGAGGCCGCGCCCGGGTTCAGGAAACGCGGGACGTGGTTGACATTCACCGCCGGCGCCTGGTGCCCCTGGCGGAGGAAAACCTCGATGCCGCGGTGGCCGATTACCGGGCCGGCCGGGGTAGCTTTCTCAACGTGATCGATGCCGAGCGCCAGCAACTGCGCACCGAGGACAATCTGGCCCGCGCCCACGCCGATTACCTGCGGGCCCTGGCCGCGCTGGAACAAGCCGCTGGCCGGCCGCTTGACGGCGCGTCCCCACCTTCTGCCACCTCATCTTCCCCGGCGGGCGCCCACGGCGACGCCATCGAACACGAGTAACCGCCATGAAACGATCAACACTGATTAGCATTGGTATCGCCGCAGTGGTCCTGGCGATTGCCGCCGTCTGGCTTGGGAACCGCTGGATCTCGGGCACTGACTCATCACCGGCCACCGGCGATTCGCCGGGCCTGCAGCCGGCCTATCGCGCCGGCCCTTTTAAGTTGGGTATCGCCCTCGACCCCGAAACGCCCCGGGTCGGTAAAAACACCTTCACTCTGGTGTTACGGAATCGTGAAGGAGAACCGGTCAACGGCGCGACCATCAAGGCCGTGGCCGAGATGCCGGCCATGGGCGCCATGCCCGCCATGCGGGCGCCGGTCGATATGACGGAAGTCGAACCCGGTCTTTACCGGGGAACCTTTGAGCCGTCAATGGAGGGCAGTTGGCCCCTGACCTTGCAGATCAGCAAGGAAGGTATGGGGTCCACGCGAGCCAGCTTCGATCTGGCCACGGGCCGGAAGGGCTTGCAGCCGGCCAGCGGTGTGACCGCCCTGGCGCGGCAAGGGGCAGACGGCGCGGACAATGCCGATGAACTGCCCTACCGCAGCGGCCCCTATCGCCTGGACGTGTCGACAGAGCCCACCACGCCGCGTGTGGGCGAAAACTCCCTGACCATCATCCTTCGCAATGCCGAGGGTGAGCCACTGGACAACGCCGATATCCGCGCCGTGGCGGAGATGCCGGCGATGGGCAGCATGCCCGCGATGCGGGCGCCGGCCGACATGCGCCAGACGGGGCCCGGGCGCTATCAAGGCATCTTCGACCCGGCCATGAAAGGGAGCTGGCCGCTGAGCCTGGCGATACAGGCGCCCGGCATGCCGAAGCGGCAGATCAGTTTCGACCTGGCCACGGGCCGCGAAGGTCTGCAATTGTCCTCTGGCGCCACCCGCACCGACGGCGGCGCCATGGCCGAAGAGGCGCCGCCGGGCACGGTGACCCTCGACGCCCGCCGCCGGCAACTGATCGGGGTGACCACGGCCACGGCACAGCGGATGGAGCTGACCCGCAGCATCCGCGCTGTCGGCCAGGTCCGCTATGACGAGACCCGGCTGGCCGATATCAGCCTGAAATTCGACGCCTGGATCGGTGAGCTGTACGCGGACTATGTCGGTGCGCACGTCGAGAAAGGCAAGCCGCTGTTCACGGTATACGGGCCGGAACTGCTGGCCGCCCAGCAGGAATACCTGGAGCTGAAGCGCCGCGGCGGCAGCACGCGCACACTCCTGGCCGCGGCGCGCAAGCGGCTGACCCTGTGGGACATGAGCGAGCAGGAGATCGCCGCGCTGGAGCGGCGCGGCGATCCCTTCGACTACGTCACCATGGACGCTCCCATCAGCGGTACGGTGGTGACCAGGAACGTGGTGGAAGGCACGGCCCACAAGGCGGGGATGACGCTGCTGCGCATCGCCGATCTGTCACAACTCTGGGTGGAGGCCGACATCTACGAGGCGGAATTGCCGCTGGTCAGTGAAGGCATGCCGGTGGAGGTCACCCTGCCCTACCTGCCCGAGCGGCGCTTTGAAGGCAAGGTGGACTTTATCTACCCGACCCTCGACGGCGCTACCCGCACCGGGCGTGTGCGCCTCACCCTGGCCAACCCCGACGGTGTGCTCAAGCCCGATATGTACGCGGAGGTCAAGTTGAAAGTGGAACTCGGCGAGCGCCTGGCGGTACCGGAAGAAGCGGTGATTATCGCCGGAGAAAACCGCTTTGTGTTCGAGGATCTGGGAGAAGGACGCCTGGCGCCGCGCCGGGTCAGGACCGGTCAGAGCGCCGGCAGTTATATCGAGATTCTGGAAGGCATCGAGCCCGGTGACCGCGTGGTGACCTCCGGCAACTTCCTGATCGCCTCCGAAAGCCGACTGAAAGCGGGGATGGAGCAATGGTGAACGACGCCCACAAACACATGCCCGCCCATCCGCCCGCCGAGGGTGAGGCCATCGGCTGGCTGCAGCGGATTATTGGCTATTGCGCCCGCAACCCCCTGATTACTGTGGTGGCGGTGCTGGCGCTGACCTTCGGTGGCTGGCAGGCCCTGCGCATGGCCCCGCTGGACGCCATTCCCGATCTGTCGGACGTGCAGGTGGTCGTCTTTACCGAGTGGCCAGGACGCAGCCCGGACCTGGTGGAGGACCAGATCACCTATCCCCTGACCACCACCCTGCTGGCGGCGCCCGGGGTCAATTACGTCCGGGGCCAGAGTTTCTTCGGCCTGTCTTTCGTCTACGTCATCTTCGACGACGGCGTCGATATGTACTGGGCGCGCTCCCGGGTTCTGGAATACCTCAACAGTGCCATCGCCGACCTGCCCGACGGCGTCAATCCCACCCTGGGGCCCGACGCCACCGGCGTGGGCTGGGTCTACCAGTATGCCCTGCGGGACACCTCCGGCAACCACAATCTGGCGGACCTGCGCTCGCTGCAGGATTTCAACCTGCGCTACGCCCTGGAAGCGGTGGAAGGAGTGGCCGAAGTGGCCTCCATCGGCGGCTTCCAGCGGGAATACCAGATCAGTCTCGACCCCAACAAGCTCGCGTCCCTGGATATTCCCCTGAAACGGGTGGTGGAAGCGGTGCGCGAATCCAACCAGGATGTCGGGGGGCGTATTCTTGAAGTGGCAGGCCACGAGCAGTTCATCCGGGGCCGAGGTTACGTGAAATCCGTGGACGACCTGGAAAAAGTGGTACTCAAGACCACCGAGGGTGGCGTCCCCGTGACCATCGAGCAGGTGGGCCACGTGGCCCTGGGCCCGGCCATGCAGCGCGGCCAGTCCGAGCTCGACGGTGAGGGTATCACCGTCGGCGGCATCGTGGTGATGCGCTACGGCGAGAACGCCCTGGACGTCATCCACAAGGTCAAGCAGCGCCTGGCGGATATCGAACCGGGGCTGCCCGAGGGGGTGGAGATTGTACCGGTCTACGACCGCTCCACGTTGATCAAGGACGCCATCGATACCCTCACCTGGACGCTGATCGAGGAGATGCTGATCGTCTCGCTGATCATCGGTATCTTTCTGCTGCACGTGCGCTCCACCCTGGTGGCGGTAATCACCCTGCCGGTGGCGGTCTTGATGGCCTTTATCCCCATGTACTTCCAGGGCCTGACCGCCAATATCATGTCCCTCGGCGGCATTGCCGTGGCCATCGGCGCCATGGTGGACGCGGCCATTGTCATTATCGACAACATCCACAAACGGCTGGCCAGATGGCAGAGCCCCGCTGCCGATCCAGAGGAGCAGGCCAAGTCGCGCCGGGACGTGGTGATCGAGGCGATGCAGCAGGTCGGGCCCAGCATTTTCTTCTCCCTGCTGATCATCACCGTCTCCTTTATGCCGGTGTTCGTCCTGGAGGGTACGGAGGGTCGCCTATTCAAGCCGCTGGCGTTTACCAAAACCTATTCCATGGCCTTCGCGGCGTTGCTGTCCATCACCCTGGTGCCGGCGCTTGCAGTATGGCTGATCCGCGGCAAAATCCGCGCCGACCGCAGCAAGTTGAACCAGTGGCTGGTGGCCGGCTACCGGCCGGTGGTGGCCGTTGCCGTGCGTTTTCGCTGGGCGGTGGTCGGAGGCGCCGTGCTGGCATTGCTGCTCACGGTCATTCCTTTCCGGCAGCTGGGCAATGAGTTTATGCCGCCCCTCAACGAGGGGTCCATCCTCTTTATGCCCACGGCGCTGCCCGGCATGTCCATTACCGAGGCCACCCAGACAATGCAGACCATGGACCGGATCATTGCCGACATCCCCGAAGTGGAGCACGTGTTCGGCAAGGTGGGCCGCTCCACCAGCGCCACGGATCCGGCACCGCTCTCCATGGTGGAGACGGTGATCACCCTGAAGCCGAAGGACCAGTGGCGCGAGGGGATGACCTGGGACGGACTGATTCAGGATATGGACCAGAAACTGAAGTTTCCGGGTATGCCGAATATCTTCTGGATGCCGATCCAGACCCGCACGGAGATGCTGGCTACCGGTATCCGCTCGGCGCTGGGCATCAAGGTGTTCGGCCCGGACCTGGCCACCATCGAGCAAACCGGCATCGCCATCGAAAAGGCGCTGCAGGCGGATGAGCGCACGGCCCCCTATACACGCAGCGCCTTTGCCGAGCGCAGCACTGGCGGTTACTTCCTGGACTTCACCGTGGACCGGGAGGCGGCGGCCCGTTTCGGCCTCAATGTCGCCGATGTGGAGAACGTCATCATGACGGCCATGGGCGGGCAGGTGGTCTCGCAAACCGTCGAGGGCCGCGAGCGTTACAACATCCTGGTGCGCTACGCCCGGGACTACCGCGACAATATCGAGGCCCTGGAACGGGTGCTGGTGCCCACGCCCACCGGCGCTCAGATTCCTATCACCCAGGTGGCGGACATCGAGTTTCAAACCGGTCCGCCTTCCATTCGCAGCGAGGACGGTCAATTGGTGGGCTTTGTCTTTGTCGACGTCAAAAGCGAGATCGGCATCGCCGACTATGTGGCGCAGGCCAAACAGGTGGTGGCCGAGCAGGTAGATGTGCCAAGCGGCTACCGGCTGGCCTGGGCCGGCCAGTTCCAGTACTTCGAACGGGCCAAGGCCAAGTTGCAGATACTGGTGCCCGCCACCCTGTTTCTGATCTTCTTCATGCTGTTCATGCACCGGGGATCACTGACCGAGACCCTGGTGGTCATGCTGAGCGTGCCCTTTTCCCTCAGCGGCGCCATCTGGCTGCTGTGGTGGCTGGACTTCAAGCTCAGCATCGCCGTCTGGGTGGGCATGATCGCCGTTGCCGGCCTCGCCGTGGAGCTGGGCCTGCTGATGATGGTGTACCTGGATATCGCCTGGCGCGACCGTCAGATCGAGCGGCGTCTCAACACCCGCGATGATCTGCAGGAGGTGGTTCAGAGCGGTGCCAGTCAACGCATCCGGCCCATGCTGATGACCGGCCTGGCGCTCTTTATGGGGCTGATCCCGATTCTGTTGTCCAGCGGTACCGGCGCGGACGTCATGCAGCGCATCGCCGCGCCGATGGTGGGCGGCGTGATCTCGGCGCTGTTGATGGTGCTGGTGGTGTTCCCCGCCATTTTTATGTTCTGGCGTGGACGTGGACTGCCGGGTGGGCCCCCCACGCCCGCACCGGAGAATGTTAATGCGTAACTGACGCTACGGGGTCTGTTCATCGCTCAGCGGCATTTTTGGGTCCCGCACCCGTCTACTAATGGAGATTGTGCCATGAAACCCATAGGATAAATTTCGAAATCTTGGCGCCGGACGAGACGGTTTTGCCGGCGCCAGGTTGCGCTGAGTATCAAACCCGGGGGGCAAGTAAAACGCGTTTGTCGCTTACATTCTTACCGATGCCGATCTATCGGTATACCGCAGGCTGCTAGAAACCCGCGACGAGAACCGCGAAAGGAAACGGGTTCGCCGCCGTCAAGATTAACTGTACTCGTAAGCTCAGCGTTTTTGCAGAAGATCTCTGGCACAGACTGGGATAGGGATTCATTGTCAACGCGTTCCCCGAATATCACCCTTAATCAAGTGCCTCGGCACCCACCGTAAATAGACCAGCATGCCGAACAACTCCACCAGGGACTGGAAAACGATCACAACCACAGCGGAACCCCAGGCATCCGGCAATGACAGCGCCAGCGGCAGCATGACAAAGGAGTTGCGGGTACCGAGGCTGAAAACCAGCGTTCGACCCGCCGGCGGCGCCAACTGGAATAGCCGACTGAGGTATTTACCGATCAGCGCAGCGGCCACCAAATAGAGTGCGAACACCAGCAGCACCGTCCAAAACAGTTTGCCCTGTTCAACCACCAGGCTCACCTGGGAGCCGGCAATCAGAAACACCACCAGCGCAAGCAATGGCACCGGCAGCCAGCCGAGTCTGCTGACAAGCGTCTTGACCGGCAGATGCTTTTCCGCCAGCCGCTCGGTAAACCACGCCAGCACCAGCGGCGTGATGATCAAACCAAAGAACGCCGGCAGCAGATGGCTGCCGAGGGCGAGTTCGATGGCCACTTCGCCTATAAACAGCCAGAGATATACCGGCAGCAGTACCAGCTGGGCGATCAACAGCACGGGCGCGGCGGCGATGGCGCAGGCACTGTCGCCGTGGCCCAAATGGGTAAAGCTGATAAACCAGTCGGTGCAGGGCACCAGCAGAACCAGAAGCACTCCCAACTGAATGGCGGGGTTATCCGGCAGCAGTGGCAGCAATCCGGCGACGAGCAACGGCACCAGCACAAAATTGCCCAGCAGCAGGGCGGGGAAAAACCGGCGGTCGCGCCAGGCCTCCGCCAGGTGAATCAAGGGGACCTGGGTGAAGGTAGCGTACAGCAGCGCGCCGAGCACGGGCCAGAGCAGCATCTCCCAGTGGCGCGTGTGCTCCGGCCAGCCCCAACCGATCATCATACCGGTGAGGATGGTAATGAGATAAACCCAGACCTGGTATTGCTCCAGCTTTTCTCGCATCAAGACTCCATGAACAAATGCTAATGCTGTGGGTGGAGATTTCGCACCGCGGCCTCTCGGGGTATCCGATTACGCAGCTTTTACTTCGCAGTGGCTATCTTGGACCCTCGCCAATACCCGCCAATATCCCACACTCGGCCACGGCCCGATCATCGTCGCACTGCTTCCTCAGGACAGCCAGTTGTTGCTGGAGAGCTTCAAGCGTAGCGATCTGCGATTGAACACGCGCGATGTGGTCGTCAAGCAGGGTGTTGATGGCCGCGCAGGGTTGATGAGGGTTCTTCCGGCAGACCTGTAGCTGGCGGATCTCCGATAACGAGAGATTGAGGAGACGGCAGCCAAGGATAAAGGCCAGCTCCTCACCATGCTTTTTACCATAGGTACGGTAGCCGTTTTTCTGCCGGTCCGGCGTCGGCAGCAGACCTTCCTTTTCATAGAAGCGGATGGTCTGGGTATCGACACCCATCTTCCGTGCCAGCTGTCCTATGCGCATCACTCTCACTCCAGACTTGCCCCTGCCCTGTTGACCTTATAGTCACTATAAGGTGTTAAATTGTAGCATTCACTGGCTCAAGAGAAACCACGTCATGCGTCAACCCTGTGATGAACCCTGCAACGGGACCGAAAAAGCCCGGGCAGATGCCGAGCGTCTTTCCTCTGCCGACCTCCCGGGGGAGTGGATCAGTCGATACGTCATTCCAAAGATGGACTGCGCCTCTGAAGAACAAATGATCCGCCTGGCGCTGGCTGACTTGGATGATGTGCGCGTACTGTCATTTGATTTGCCGGGCCGCCAGCTGGAGGTTGTGCACGACGGCGACGCAGGGCCCATTACGACAAAGCTGCAAAACCTGGGCCTGGGTGCCTCGCTGCAGGCAACCCGCCCGGCGGATTCCGAAACCATCCAGTCGCTGCACGCATCCGCTGCTTCAGTAGCTCAAGAAGCCGGCACTCTGTGGCTGTTGCTGGGCATTAACGGCTTCATGTTCGTCGTAGAAATGATTGCCGGTCTGATTGCCCAGTCCACCGGTCTGATTGCCGACTCCTTGGACATGTTCGCCGATGCGGCGGTTTATGGGCTGGCGCTCTATGCCGTGGGACGCAGTATCAATATGCAGGTGCGTGCCGCGCATGTGGCGGGCATTCTACAGTTGATACTGGCCATCGGTGTCCTGGCCGAAGTGGCCCGACGTTTTCTGCTGGGCAGTGAACCGGAGTCCCTGATGATGATGGCCGTTGCCTCGGCCGCATTGATCGCCAATGTCGCATGTCTGGTTTTGATATCGAAGCACCGTGAAGGCGGCGCCCATATGAAGGCCAGCTGGATATTCTCGGCCAATGATGTGGTGATCAATCTCGGCGTTATCGTCGCGGGAGCCCTGGTGTACTGGACGGGTTCCCACTATCCCGACCTGGTCATCGGGACCGTCGTGGGCCTGATCGTTCTCAACGGTGCGCGGCGCATTCTCGCGCTGCGCGGCTGATTCGTCCGCACGACCTTGGGTTTCACACACTCTTCGTTAATGGGAGTGCTTGTGCGGTTCTTCGGGATGCCCGTATACCGCCGCGCCGTCATGGGCGTGGTCCGGGTGCTCGAACTCCAGCGTGGAATGGCCAATACCGAAACGCTCATTCAGGATCGCCTTGATCTCGGCCTTGATCGCCTCAATACAGGTCCAGCCATCTTCGGTCAGCACCACATGGGCATCCAGGGCCGGGATGTTTTCCTCCATCTGCCAGAAATGCACGTGATGCAATTGGGTCACGCCGTCAACGGCCTGTACCGCTTCGATCACCGCTTCACCGTCAATCTCGAGTGGGCTGCCGAGCATCAGGGTACGCAGTGGTGTACCGATCTCAGTAACGGCGAGATAGAGCACGTAGAGCGCGATACCGATGGTAATGGCCGGATCGACCCAGCGCATCTCGTAGAGAAGAATGAGCGTGCCACCCACAATTACGGCGACTGAGGCCAGGGCGTCCGACAGGTTGTGCAGGAACAGGGCGCGGATGTTCACACTGCCTTTTTGCATGGAGTAGGTAAGCAGCGCCGTCAGCGTATCCACCAACAGTGCGACGCCACCGACAATCACTACCATCCAGCCGGTGACCTCGGGGGGATTAATCAGCCGCATCCCGCCCTCGTAGATCAGATAGAGTCCGATCATGATCAAGGTGGTGTAATTGATAAGCGCGGCCACCACCTCAATGCGTCCGTAACCGAAGGTCATGCGGGAATCGGCGGGACGGCGCGCGATCTTGCGGGCGGCGAAGGCAATGACCAGTGAGGCCATGTCCGAAAAATTGTGCAGTGCGTCGGCAATCAGTGCGAGGCTGCCCGCCAAAAGGCCGCCGACGATTTGCGCGACGGTCAGTATCCCGTTCGCCCAGATGGCGATAGCGACGCGGCGGTCGCCGCTTTCCATGTCTAGACGACCGGGATCCTGATGGTCATGAGTCATTATCAGTCCTCCAAGTGCTCGATTACGGCCTTACGTTTGCCCGCTCAAAGCAACAGCTCGACACCAAACCGACGGATTGTCAGGGCAAGAATCCCGAAGCAGACGACAGTGACGGCACAGCTGAGGGCCAGTGCCGGCCAGAACCCCAACCGGGCCAGCAATGCCGGAAACACCAGGAACATCGGCAGCGTCGGAATCACGTACCAGAAGGTGTACCGGGCATGTTGGGCCAGTTTTTCCGGGGGTTGATGTTCGACTTGCATCCAGATCAACACCAGGATGGTAACCAGAGGCAACGCCGCCACCAGCGCGCCCAGTCTGTCGCTGCGTTTGGCGATTTCCGATACCACAACCACCAGGGTGGCGGTGATAAGGTATTTGGTGATGAGCCAGTGCATTGTTTTCCCTCCTTCCGATCACGAAGACATAATAGCTATGGCCTGACATGCTTCAAAAATTCAGACAGGTGGGTCTCCGCCTCCTTTCGGGTGGAGAAAGGCCCGACAGTGCCACCCTCCCGCGTGAGGAAATACCAGCGGCCGTTGATGCAGTGGATACGGTACGACCTGAAGTGAACCGAGTCATCGGCATCGCCTTTCCGGTGTGAGGGGGCATCATGGGGTGTGTCATCATCAGAACCACTCATGTTGGATACCTCGGTTATCCAGGCCACGGCGACATCCAGCCCCCGTGATCAGACGATCAAGCATGATCAGCCGGCCTCAGTGCCAGGTGACGAGCCACCGCCGTTACCGTCCTTCCGGTGCAGCAGGGCGTAGAGCACCGGCAGCACGAACAGTGTCAGCAGGGTGGACGAAATAATTCCGCCGATCACCACCGTGGCCAGCGGTCGCTGTACCTCCGCCCCCGTGCCGGTGTTCAGCGCCATGGGCACAAAACCGAGGCTGGCCACCAGGGCGGTCATCATTACCGGTCGCAACCGGGTCAATGCGCCCTCCACCACTGCGGTTATCAGATCGCCTTGTTGGTGCCACAGATCGCGGATAAAGGCCACCATCACCAGGCCGTTAAGTACCGCCACCCCCGACAAGGCAATAAAGCCCACACCGGCGGAAATGGATAGCGGCATATCCCGCAGCCACAGCATCAGCACGCCCCCGGTCAGCGCCAGGGGTACGCCGCTGAAGATAATCAGTGCATCCTTGAGGGAGCCAAAGGCCATTACCAGCAGGGCAATGATGATCAGCAGTGTCACTGGCACCACCAACGCCAAGCGTTCACTGGCGGACTGCAACTGCTCGAAGGTGCCGCCGTAGTCCAGCCAGTAGCCGGCAGGCAGATCCACCTCCTGCCGGACGCGCTCCTGCACTTCCGCCACGAAGCCCCCCAGATCCCGGTCGCGGACGTTGGCAGTCACCACCACCCGGCGCTTGCCATTCTCCCGGCTGATTTGGTTCGGGGCCGGGGCCAGCTCCAGTTCCGCCACCTCAGACAGTGGCACATAGCCCCCGTCGGGCAGCGGCACGGGAAGGTCACCCAGACTGTCCACATCGCGACGGATCTGTTCGGGAAGGCGCACCACCAGCTGGAAGCGGCGGTCGCCCTCGTAGATCAAACCGGCGTTTTCGCCGCCCACGCCGGCAGCCACCAAGTCCTGCAACTCTGCCACCGAGAGGCCGTAGCGGGACAGCACCATGCGTTTGGGGTGCACCGACAGCATGGGCAGGCCGGTGACCTGTTCCACCCGGGCATCGGCGGCGCCCGATACCGACTCCACCACCTCCAGCACCGCGTTGGCGGATTCCAGCAACTGGTCGAGATCATCGCCAAACACCTTGATCCCTAGGTCCGCACGCACGCCGGAGATCAGTTCGTTGAAGCGCATTTCGATGGGTTGGGTGAACTCATAGTTGTTGCCGGGAAGCTGTTCGACGGCCTCCACCATTGCGGCGATCAGATCATCCCGGCTTCTGTCCGGGTCGGGCCATTGGTCGCGCGGCTTGAGCATGACGAAGTTGTCCGCCACGCTCGGGGGCATGGGATCGGTGGCCACCTCGGGGGTGCCTATCTTGGCAACGATTTTGTCCACCTCCGGAAACGCCTTGATGCGCTTTTCCAGTTGTTCCTGCATGGCGATGGCCTGCTCCAGCCCGGTACCGGGAATGCGCAGGGCGTGGAGGGCGATATCCCCTTCGTTAAGCTGGGGGATGAACTCCGTACCCAGGGTGGTGGCGAGCCACAGGCAGAGGGCCAGCAGCGCACTGGCACTGCCCAGCACCACCCAGCGAAAGTGCAAAGCCCACTCTAGTGCCGGCCGGTACACTGACTTGGTGGCGCTGATGATGGGGCTTTCCTTTTCCTGCACCTTGCCGGTCATGAACACCGCCACCGCGGCGGGCACGATAGTCAATGACAGCACCATCGCTGCCAGCAGAGCCATCACCACGGTGGCGGCCATGGGGTGGAACATCTTGCCCTCCACCCCGGTGAGGCTGAAGATGGGAATGTACACCACGGTGATAATCGCCACACCGAACAGCGCGGGGCGGATAACCTCGGTGGTGGCCTCATAGACCAAGTGCAAGCGCTCCTTCAGCGGTAGACGCCCGCCGTTGCCGTGCTGGGCTTCGGCGAGGCGGCGGATGCAGTTCTCGACGATGATCACCGCGCCGTCGACAATCAGGCCAAAATCCAGCGCCCCCAGGCTCATCAGGTTGGCGGATACCCCGGTGCGCACCATACCGGTAATGGTGGCCAGCATTGCCAGGGGAATGACTGCCGCCGTGATCAAGGCTGCACGCAGATTGCCCAGCAGCAGGAACAGCACCACGATCACCAGCAGTGCGCCTTCCAACAAGTTCTTCTCCACCGTGGCAATGGCCTTGTCCACCAGCGTGGTGCGATCGTAAACCGCTTCCAGGCGAATGCCCTCAGGCAGGGAGGGTCGTATTTCCTCCACCCGCTCGGCAATGGCCTGGGCCACGCTACGGGAATTTTCCCCCATCAGCATCATGGCGGTACCCAACACGGTTTCCTTCCCATCCCGGGTGGCGGCGCCGGTGCGCAACTCCTTGCCGATGGCCACCTCCGCGACGTCGGCAATACGCACCGGCGCACCGTCCCGGTTGGCAACGACCACCTGCTCGATGTCGTCGATGGTCTTCAATTGCCCGGGTGAGCGCACCAGCAACTGTTGGCCATTGCGCTCGATATAGCCGGCGCCGCGGTTGGCATTATTAGCGCGCAGGGCGCCTGCCACCTGATCCAGGGTGATGCCGAACTCCAGCAGTTTTTTCGGCGAGGGCGTGACGTGATATTGCTTGTCATAGCCACCGATGGTGTTGATTTCGATCACACCGGGCACCTGGGCCAGCTGGGGCTTGATGATCCAGTCCTGCACCTCCCGCAGGGCGGTGGCGTCCCAGGGTTGGCCATTGTCTTGGGTGGCGCCGGGTTCGGCCTCCACAGTGTACATAAATATCTCGCCCAGACCCGTGGCGATGGGTCCCATTTCCGGCTCCAGCCCCGGCGGCAGGGCACTTTTGATCGCTCCCAGGCGTTCATTGATCAGGTTGCGGGCAAAGTAGATGTCCGTGCCCTCCTCGAACACCACGGTGACCTGGGACAGGCCATAGCGGGACAGCGAGCGGGTATAGGACAGATTGGGCAGCCCGTAGAGGGCGGTTTCCACCGGGAAGGTGATGCGCTGCTCCGCCTCCAGCGGCGAGTAGCCCGGTGCTTCGGTGTTGATCTGCACCTGGACGTTGGTGATATCCGGCACGGCGTCGATGGGCAGGCGCTGAAAGCTCCATACGCCGAGGCCGACGATCACCAGAATCAGGGACAGGATAAGATAGCGCCGCTCCACGGAGAGGCGCACGATGGCGTCGATCATAATGCTTCTCCCTTAGTGGTCGTGGCTGGCGCCGGATTTTTCGATATCCGCCTTGATGAGATGGCTGTTTTCCACCACATAGGTGTCACCGGGGTTCAGTCCGGACAACACCTCGGTAAAGTGGCCATCGCTGCGGCCCAGCTCCAGCGGGCGGATCTCGTAGGTGTCGCCCACCTGGATAAACACCACGGTCCAGTCGCGGAACGACTGCAGGGCGCGGTTGTCCACCGCCAGCGGCACATCAATCTTCTCCACCACAATGTCCGCTAAAACCAGTTGCCCCGGCGTTAGAGCGCCCTGTGCGTTGTCGATTTCGGCGCGAGCTATCGTGAAAGGGGCATTGTTACTGCTGGGTAGCAGGTGATCGATATTGCTGAGGTATTCATCCCCCTCGCTGACAATACGGACGGTCTGACCGGCGGCGATTTCCTTTCGTTGTCCCGGAAAGATTTTCAGCTCTGCCCACAAGGTATCCAGGTTGGCTACAGAAAACAGGGATTGCCCCTCGGCCAACTCACCGACGTTGACGTTGCGCTGGATGACGGTACCGGCAAAGGGCGCTCGAACCTCATAGGTCTGAAGGCTTTCATTGGACTCGATGGTGGCCAGCACCGCCCCCTCTTGCACTATATCGCCCAGGCGGGCCGCGACGTGCTTGACCAGCCCCGGGAATCGCGCCTTGATATGGGCGATGGTTTCCGGATTGGCAATCAACTGACCATAACTGGCAATTCGGCGCTCGATGGTGGTCGGGCCTGCCTCACGAGTGCCTATCCCGGCTTGCTCGGCCATATCGGCGGAGATTTCCGTACGGCCTTCGTGGGATTGCCAGGCCCATTGATGATCCTGGCCATCAAGTGTCAGTTCCGCTGTCACATCAAAAGAGTGCGGCTCCTCCACTATACCGTCACCCAGCCAGTAATCCCCCTGATAGGTGAATGTGAACCGATCCACTGGCCCACCCAAACGGGTCAATTCGACAATCAGCTCGGCGCCCTGGGTAACCGCCTCGCCATCCCGGCTGATCCAGGCGCGGTATTCGGGCGGGACCCCCTGTTCATAAATCGCCAACTCCAGGGTGACAGCGCCGTCCTCCAACAGCCTGCCTCCATTAGGCCCTTCCCCGGCGGCAGCCTGTTCAGCACCATGATCCTCTTCCGCGGCCTGTACCGGCCCCCACGCCAAGCACAGCATGCCGGCAATACTCAGTAAAATCTGTAGTCGTTTCAAAATGAATAATCCTGTTCTGTCAGTAGCCTGAGCTACTTTCCGTGGCAGCCAATGACTGCCCCGTAAGCTGTTCTATCAACGCCTGGTTGAGCAGCGCCGTGGTGGCGGCATCCACACGATTGCGCCGGGCGGCTAGCAGTTCCTGCTGTGCCGTCACCCACTCCACATAGCCGTAGCGGCCCTGTTCATAGGCAGTGCGAGTCAATTCCAGGGCCTCGCGGCGGTCGGGCAGCTCCCGCGCCTGCATCGCCTCCGCAGTCGCTACAGCCTGCTGGTGCAAGCGCCAGGCCTCATAGAGTCGCGCTCGTAGTGCCAACAGGGCGTTCTCGCGGCGGAATCCGACCTCGTCCCGGGCAGCCTGGGCCGCCTGCACCTCGCCGCGATTGCGACGACCGGAAAACAGTGGCATGGAGACGCCAGCCACCAGGGCGGAGTCGCCCGTCTCCTCCATATAGCGGGTACCTATCTGCCAACGCACATCACTGCGGGATTGGCTGCGGGCCAATGCCAGCTCCGCCTCTCGCAGGCGCTCCTCGCTGGCAAATACCTGAATATCGGGGTTGTCGCGGGCGCGTTCGAACAGACTGGCGAAGCTGTCCGGGGGACTGAAGGCAAACAGATCCCCCCGCAGCCGCTCGAAGTCTGCAGTCTCTCTGCCCAGCAGGGTGGCCAGGGCCATCAGGCTGCCATCAAAGGCGGCCTGCAAACGATCCTGCTCCAGGCGGCTCTGGGTCAGCTCTGCCCGGGCGCGCAGCACTTCCGCCTGGGGGGTGGCGCCGCGCTCGGCACGCTGCCTGACAATGTGGTGTGTGGACTCGGCCAGCGCTACCGCGTCTTCCGCAAGCTTCAGCTTTTCCTGCAACGCCAGGGCGCTGATAAAGCTGCGGGTGACATCCGCCAGCAGGGACAGGGCTTCGGCACGGCGCTCCGCCTCCACCAGCGCGTAGCGCCCGGATACTGCCCGGGTGCGAGCCTCACGCTTGCCTCCAAGCTCAATAACCGAGGCTATCGACAGGGTGTATTCCGCCCCATCGATCCCGTTGAATGGCCCGGAACCGAGCACGTTTTCCGCTTCGAAACCCAGCTCAAAAGCCGGGTTCTGGTCAGCCGTCAGGCGCTTACCTTCCAGCCCTTTCAATCTGGGCGTAAAAACCTGTAATCCAGGATTGAGCTCCAACGCTCGGGAGACGGCTTCCGGCAATGCCAGAGTCTGTGCTGGTGCTTCGGCGAGTACTGCCGCAGGGCTGAAAAAAATCAGGCCCAACGCCAGTAGAATGACGCGACGCCCACGCCGCGGGCGCCACAAAAAATCGTGGTGATGCATCGCATGATTCCTGTGAAATCAAAAGGAAAATAGTTCCAGCCCCTCCAAAAAAAAGAGGGGGAGGATTGACTCGCAGGATCAGGCTATGGGGGGGCGGAGAATGGTGTCGACGTGGGCGGAGGTATTATGCGCGGTATAGCTCGGAACCACGTGTTCCGATATCAAGAGGGGAAGATCAAAAACGTGCATGGCCAGCAGCAAATGAGAGCCGTGGCAGTGGTTGGCGTGACAATGGTCGGGCATTTCCGGCAAACCATTGTTGCCCTGCCCGTCGGAAGTATCATCTGCCGCGGCAGGGGGATCGCCGAAAGCGTGGTGTGAGTGCGCCTGATCGTGGTGGATGTCACCCAAATGGGACGGCAATACGTCGGATGCGATGGAGAGCGTTTGCATCACCATCAGTACCGCGAACAGTATTATCGTCCAGACCTTTGACATGACTTCATTCAGGCAAAAAATATCTGCGGTAGTTTAACACTATGCAGCCGATGTCGGTCAAGCATCGGTTTAGGATGCGCACAAGGGGAGAACCTTGTCTTCTCTGGCAGACCGAGAGCCTTTTATGCGTTGGATTGATTAAGGCAAAGGTACGGGTTGTCCGGTAAGGCTTCGTCAAACAGGGCCTGCATGTCGGACAATAAGTAGCCATGCACTCGCCGAGACTTGCGGGGGCCTTTGACTTCGCAGGTCCAGATGTTCAACCCGTTGGTCTGCTTGCGATGCAGACCCAGTTTCTCGAAGCGCTTCTGAGTCCACTGCCAGGCGGAGAGCTGCTCGGCTTTGGCCAACGCCGCCACTCGGGGGTGTTCCTGGGTATAGCGTTGGAATATGCCGGGGCTGATGAGATACGCAGTGCCATTCACGGTATGAACCAGCGCCTTGGCATCGTTGATGATCAGTTTTCGGCTCCGAACGCCTGTGCGTAACCACTCCATGAAATGCTCTCCTGACGGAGCGTGAGAAGGTTCGGCGGGACTTGGCGGGTCGGCGGTCTCGCTCAAAACTTCAGTATGTGGTGCGTTCTCGACTACAGGATCGTCTTGAGTTTCGGTTTCTTCCAGCAAATCAAGCAGATCACCCAAGTGATCTCCATCTTTCTGTGAGGCGACCGGATCGCGGGCAGCATTTTTAATCGGCAGAGTCTCGTCAATGACCGCGCCCTCCGTCGCTGGTGCAGAATCTGCTGTATCCACTGCGCCGAGTTCTGGCTGCACCCGGCCGGCGAAGGCTTCTGGACGATCGCTCCCCTCCCAGATGGCGGCTGGTGAGAGCTTCAGAAAGGTGAAACTGTGCTCCCAGCCCGAGTCACTGGTGACTGTCGCCTTCCAGATGGCCTTGCCATCCGAGGTGGGCTGCGCAATACCGTATTCCTGCAGAATATTGAAAAGAGCCGTGTTGTTGGATGGAATGCCGTCGATACCCTGAGAGAGCAGGTAGGCGCGGAGCTTGTCGGAAACGGTCTTGCTCACCAGCCACAGGGCATCCTGTGTCAGCCAGCCGTCCGAGGCCTGGGGCTGGTTGATCTTGAATTCTTCTTTGAGCAGGTAGCGCAGGCCATCCAGCAGCTTCCGCTGCAAGGTATGCCGGGGTGAAGCGATTGCCTTGCCTGGGTCGCCACCCAGATCCTGGGCGACAGAGGCCTGGTCGGCCCGGATCACCAGTTCACCCAGGATGCCGGCATGTTCATACTGACCCGCCAGCACGTACAGCAGGGCAGCCCACAAGTCGGTGTGCTGACTGAGCCAATCCAGGATTCGACGATCCAGAAGCTGGTTATACAAGAGCCCGGTGGCGGCACTGTGCAGGCGGTATTCCCTATTCTCGTGGTAGCGAAACCGATAGGGCTGCTGCAGTGCGCCGTGCCAGGGGTGCCATAGCGAGCCGTCGGCATATTCCACATGGAGGTCGACGGCGATTTTGCCAATGTCGTGCAGGAGAGCGGCATAGGCTGTGCCAGCAGTCCACACTTCCGCCTGCGCTGCCTGCTCTTCGGGCTTCATCCCCACGGGAAGCAGGTGCGACTGCCGCAGTTTCAGGGCATAGGCAACAATCTCCAGGCCGTGATCCAGCATGCCGCCGGGGTAGGCGTGGTGGTGGCTTTCAGAGGCGGGGAATTGTTGCACCAGTTCGGCGTAGCGTTCGAGCGGAGCCAGGTAAAGCAAAGAGAACTGAGTTCGCGAGAGTGACGTTCTCTCCCAGATATGATCCAGCAGCTTCTGGCGACGCGGTGTGGCCAACAAAATCGAGGCGGGCTGCGGTAGTAGTAACTCTGCCGGGCGGGTGCTGGAGTCTGTTGAAGGCTGACGCCTTTTGCGGTGAAACCCTTTGTACTGAAACAATGAAAGCATGGCTATCCCCAGTTGTCGGGCTGGAGAGGGAGCCTTTTAGCCTTTTTGAGTAGAGCCTTTCCCCTTGGTACCATTCCCTTGCTCCTTTCCCCAGCGCTTTGGCCGTTTCAAAGATTCGGTATAGGGCAATTGCCAAGCGGCCGCTATGGGCAATACGGAATGCGGCGGCTCCGGTAACAGCCAGCGCACATTAGTGAATGCTTTCGTTTCAGCAGCCCCTATCCATGGGGTCGCAGACTCAGCAGAGTGCCGTCATCAAGGCGGCTCATCCAGCGTGAGCCGCTGCCTGTGCGGACCGGATACTGCGACAACAAGGCATCAACGTCCACCAGGTTGGTCTCACGGGCCCAGGTAAGGAACAGGCGCACGGCTTTTACACTGGTGCAACAGGACAGCAGTTCGCCGAGAACCTCCTTGCGAGGTGAGCGCAGACCGTCGAAGAGGTTGCGCGCTTCTTCCAGGCTTTGTTTCACACCGACTTCGTACAGCAGCTCCAGTACGGCTCGTTCAGGGCAAGCCATCTCGATAGGGTCTGGCATGCCGGGCGGTGTGGTCAGGGTCCTGGTCGCCAGGGCAGTGTCAGGCCAGTCAAACAGGCGGGCATGGCAATAGCGCGCAGGAAAGCGGGAGGTGAACCAGGCGGGTAATGCATAACGCTTGTCGCCCCACAGCACCCAAGTCTCGCGACTGCCCAGGTTGTGCCGTACGCCCTGCAGGGCAAGCGCAGTCTTGCCGCCGATATGCAAGCCAGGCACACGTTGCTGCAGGAGCTTCAGGGCACCGTAGACATCAAAATCGTCGTTCGGGAAGGCATAGACCCCCTGCGCCAACCGCACGAGCCAACCAGCCTCCACATAGTGAGCGGCAAGTTGCGGCGATACGCCATACAGGGCCAGGATGGCCAGGTCGAATGGCGCCCCGCGTGGGAGCTCTGCCTGCAAGTGCTTGATTATCTGGTGCTTGGGTATTACGTTCATGGATAAAAAATCCACCAAAATCTAATCATGCGGAAGGCTTTAGTATGGAATTATCATTAAAAGTAGCATATAGTTTTAGTTCTGTTGCAATATTTAATCAATGGTGAGCATGGTGTTATTGTCCCTCCCGATTAGATAGGCGAGGGAATACGCCAGCGCAGGCTGTCAGAGGGCTTTGGCTTTTTGAGCTAGGCGAAATATATGCCCGGCCACCGGGTGGAGGGTCCGACCTACGAGGTTTCGGTCATGCCGGTTTTTCAGGGGACGGACCAAAGTATAAGAGGCAGACTCTGTTGTTCTATGAAGGAGTGAAATCATCTATCATGGATCAATAGGGAGCTTTGGAAACCATGGCTACAGCTGAGCAAATAAAAGCGCTACTCAAGAGCCACGCTGATCGTGACGATCAGCGGTTCTACTCTATTGCCTTGCAGGTGGCTGCAAAGGAGGCACGTCAGGGCCATCACAAGCTGGCGGGCGATATTAAATCGATGATCGAAAGGTCTCAAAAAGGTCTCAAAAATACTGGGTTAGCCGTCGCCAAGCCCACACCTCTGGTTCAGCAGCCGAAAGGTGATCTTAAAGGACTTCTTGAGCTAACACATTCGACAGTTCGCAGCAGCGAGCTAGTGTTGTCCAGTGAAATTAGTGAGCGTCTAGAGCAAGTCCTCTTGGAGCAGCGACAAAAAGACCGGCTTACTCAGTACGGGCTTTTCCCTCGGCGTAAACTCTTGTTTACGGGTTCCCCGGGTACAGGCAAGACTATGTCAGCCGCAGTCTTGGCGACGGAGTTAAAACTGCCTTTATATACCATCGTTCTCGACAGCCTGATTACTCGGTTTATGGGTGAGACAGCGGCCAAGCTCAGATTGATATTTGATCACATCAAACAAACCCGTGCCGTGTATCTTTTTGATGAGTTTGATGCCATTGGAACGCAGCGTGGTGCTCAGAATGATGTGGGAGAAATTCGCAGGGTTCTGAACTCATTTCTTTTATTTGTAGAACAGGATGCCTCCGAAAGTATCATCGTGGCGGCTACCAATCATCCTGAACTGCTTGATAAAGCACTTCATCGTCGCTTCGACGATATCATTCAGTTTGAAAAACCCGGCAAAGATCAAATCAGAAAGCTTATCGAGAACCGTCTGGCGGTATTCGATACTGACTCATTGGCGTGGGCCGATATAACGGTAGCAGCGGATGGCCTGAGTTCAGCAGAAATCACCCGTGCCTGTGAAGATGCGGCAAAAGAAGCCGTATTGCATCACGATACTAAAATTACCACAGCGTTGATTGCGAAAGCGTTTAAACGCCGTCAATCTGGAAAGTAATAAGAGGGCGAATGACGGAACGGAAGCCACACATCCTGCTAGGCGGTTTTGCAAACCATGAGGACTTTAGGTCACGTCGCACTGGTCGTAATCCCGTCATTCCTCCCCAAGACCGTAATTCACATGGTCAATTTCTGGCGCAGCAGTATTCACGGTTGCTTTCCCGGTTTCAAGACCAAAGGGATGAGTTGCCTGAACCTGTTACAGCAGATATCGGTATCTATGTTGAGATTATAGGGGCGCCGGGTTGCGACTTGCCGCTGGACAGCTTGGATACCAGTCGTGACTTTAAGCTTCGGTCATGTCGTAAAGTTGATGGCCGTGAAGTGGCTATTGTCTTTATTCCTGAATCGCGCAGAGGCGTATTTCAACGGAAAATAGAACAATATCTGGACCCAGGTAACGATGGGAAGGGAGGTCCCAGGAATCACAGCTTGATTGACAGTATCGCTGAGATCAAGCTCGCCGACTTAAAGTCATTCTGGACGGATGATGAGTCGCTATATCCAACTAACCTTCAGCAGCAGGTGTGGTGGGAGCTCTGGTTAAAGAAACGACCACACGACGATGATCCAATTCAAGTCGCGCACCTACTGGCTGAACGGATCGGTGCCGGGTTGGGCAATACGTCTCTCAGCTTCTTTGACAGTGTGGTCGTCCTTATCAAAGCGTCGGCTCATCAGCTCGAGAGAGCACCGGAATTAATCGCCAACCTTGAAGAGCTCAGGCCGGCCAAGGAAACACCAAACGTTATTATTGGCTTGTCTCCGAAAGAACAGCATGATTGGGCCGAGGACCTCAAAGGACGGCTTTATCTCGACGAGACTGTCCCGGTGGCAGTGACTATCTTGGACACGGGGGTCAACTACCATCATCCCATTCTTGGTGAGCTGTGTAGAGAGCAACAGGCAGAGCGATGGCATCCGGACTGGCCGCGCTATGATGACTTTAATCCGACAAATCCCCTTGCTCCGTTTAATGACCATGGTTCCCGACAGGCTGGATTGGCTGTGTTTGGCGACTTGCAGGCGGCCTTGGTGAGTAGCGATCCAATAGTCCTGAATCATCGAATCGAATCCGCACGAATCTTACCACCTGCTGGCAATAACGATCCTGAGCTGTATGGCGCTATTACTGTAGGCACGGTAGCAAAGCTCGAAATAGAAGTACCTCACTACTCACGGGTCTACTCTCTTGCTGTAACTGCAGAGCCAGAGAGAGATGGAGGCCAACCTTCATCCTGGTCTGCTGAAATTGACCAGTTCTCTTCAGGTTTGGAAGACGGTAGACAGCGTCTTTTTGTGATCTCAGTGGGAAACAATGGGAACCTATCGCCGAGTGTGGATTACTGGGAGCAAGTTCATCTGGCCCAGATAGAGGACCCTGCGCAGGCTTGGAATGCTCTTACGGTTGGGGCTTATACTGAGAAAACAACCAATGACGATCCAAGTTTTTACGGATGGTCACCGTTCGCAGAGTCGGGCGATATCTCCCCTGCATCTCGTTCCGCAGTTAACTGGGCCTGGAGAAAGCATGCGCCCTATAAGCCGGATGTGGTTGCAGAAGGTGGCAATCGGCTGCTCTCGCCAGATGCAACCGAAGTTTCAAACGCTGACGTTATTTCGTTACTGACCACATCCGGAAGAACTACAGGCCAGTTATTTGAGACAAATGCCGATACCAGCGCTGCGTGTGCCTTGGTTTCTAGGCAGGCTGCCATACTCATGGCTGAATATCCGGAATATTGGCCTGAATCCATTCGTGCGCTGATAACTCATTCAGCCGAGTGGACACCGAAAATGTGGGAGCGCTTCGGGCTTCTGCATCGGCAACACAGCCCAAAGCTGTCCAAGGAAACCATGCTCCGATGTGTCGGCTACGGGGTGCCGGACATCGAGCGCGCTAGATACAGTGCCAATCATGCCTTGACGCTCATTGCTCAGGACAGTTTGCAGCCCTTTGCCAAAGATGCAGATGCTTCGAACTCAGGCGATCCCAAGTTGAATAAGATGCAGCTTTATCAGTTGCCATGGCCTATTCAGGTGTTGCAGCAATTGCCACCGGAGTTGGAAGTTAAACTCCGGGTAACCTTGTCTTACTTTATTGAACCCAACCCGGGGCGCCGAGGATACCGGCGACGTTACAGTTACCAATCTCACGGACTTCGCTTCGAGGTTATTCGTCCTGGCCAGTCGCTGGAGAATTTCCGGGCGTCAATCAATCAAAAGGCGAATGAAGAAACCGATGATTATAGTGGCCCCGAAGGTGACAGTGATGGCTGGCGACTCGGGCCGCAATTGCGCACGAGGGGTTCGCTTCACTCCGATATTTGGACAGGCGCAGCTGCTGATTTAGCCGATATGCACACCATAGCGGTGTATCCAGTAGGAGGTTGGTGGAAATATCGGACTGCTCAGGATCGTTGGAAAAACTCCGTGCGCTACAGTCTGATTGTCAGCATTGACGTGCCCGATGAGAGTATTGATATATATTCAGTGGTTGAGAACCTGGTCGAGACTCAAGTTGAAATCAGCACAGAGGTCTAGTCAGTTACCCTCGTCAGACACCACTAGCGACTTGACCCCCATCCGGTGCTCATTAACTGAGTAAAATCTCTCTGTTAGTGGTATTCGCGTGATGAGGGTGACGATGCTAAGCTCACTTTGACAGGGGTCCCATTTTTTGCTGGAACTACCGTGTACTGGGCGTACGCCTGTCCCGAGGCTGAGTTGACTGTTCACGCAGGGAGCATCTGGATGTTAGCCCAAGTAGGTGAAACGATGAAAGCAACACCGACGATCAAGATAAACGAATGCGCGGGCCGCTGGCTGGGTCGAGTATGGCTGGGTGTTGTTGCTCGCGAGAAGCAAGCAGTCCATTGGCTGGTAGGAAAAAGCATGCCGGTAGTTGTGGCACGGGCTGCTCTTTGGATCATTGAACTCGGTTTGTTCTGCGTGCTGCTATATGCAGCTTTTTGGGTGGCAGTGCTGCTTTTGTTCGCGGTAGCGGTCGCATGGGTCGGGCACAGTCTGCTTTACTTGGATGACGACAATAAGCAGGAGTGGCGCGAGGGGCATTCCGGCTTCGGCTTGTATGACAAAACAGAGTGGCGTCACGACATGGGTGACGATGAGCCGTGATAGCTACAGCTGAAGGTGGATTCGTTATTTTGCAGCACCTTTAGAGCCAGCCGCCAAAGCAAGACGAGAACCGCTACCTCCCGCAGCCTTTGCATCTCCGCTTGCAACTGTAAGACCTGCAAGGATATTACCGGCACGAACCCCTGCCCATGATAGAGCCATAACCCAAAATGCAGGCAGCACGATAAACATCATCGCCATCACAAAATTCAGCAACATATCCCCAAACGCATTGTTTAACCCCAGCAACGGGTTGAAATTACTGTGTGGCGAATCCCAGCCGTAGAGGGCATTGAGGATGGTGGAGTCCACCCACCGCGCCAGCTGGAACCAGAAATCCACGAAGAACAAGGCAAACTGCACTGCCGTGACTGTCACTACGGTCTTCAGGTCGTAGGTACCAAAGATCAACAGCAGTGGGATGCAGATAACCATGGCCATCTTCAGGAACGAAAGCACGATTGGCAATGCCTGGCGCACCACGTCCATCGCCGGGAAAAAGCCGAGCGAACCCACCGTTAACCCCAGGTCTGATGCCCCGCGGGTCACAGCGTTGGGCAGTGTCATACCGATTTGGCCGCCGTAGTCGGTGTATACCTGGCCCTGGTTCATGACCTGGTGCTGCGGTGAGGCAATGGCCCGGATCACCGAATCATCGACCTGGGCCTGGCTCAGAAAACCCGCCCACTGGCCAAACCGGGTCAGCAAATTGGGGTCAACTTGGGTGAGCAAGCGTTCTCGCAGCCCCGTACTGCCGTCCAGCCACCAGTCCCGGCAGCTTGGGTAGCCCCCGCCGCTGGTCACTTCAGCCAGCCCAGCATCCCGGCTGTCGTTGTAGGGCCAGGCATCGCGGGGGGCTTGTGAGCGGTAGGTGTCGTAGAAGCCGGCGGTATCCAGGAAGTAGCGCGCGCCGATCCAGGTGACGTCGTTCATCTCCTCGTCGCTCAGTGCCGGTCGGCTCATAAACAGCCTGGCGCGCGCCGGGCCGTAGCAGTCGCGGGTAAAATCGGCGACTTCCTGGGCCAGCAAGGGGTCGGCGATGCGGGTGCTGTCGATGTCCATGCGCATCTGTCGCAGATCGGTGCCACAGGGTATGGCGGCCACTGCAGCGCCAGTGACGGCCTTGGACAGGCTGTGCATAAAGAACCACCAGACAGGCACCAGGGCGCTTTGGTCGTTGATGGTGGTGAATGAGGTCGTCCAGGTGGTCTCGGAAGGCTCCGGCACATTGACCTGGCACTGCTCGGAGCGGGTACGGTCGAACTGGATGGTGCCCAGATCGACGGGAATGAAAGGAATGCCCGTGAACAGGATGACCACGATGGCCACCCAAACGCGGTTCTCGATACGCATCGAGGAGAGCACACCTTTGTTGCCCTCGTCGGCCCCTTCGGCCCGGGCTTTCAGCCACTCCTGTACGACGATGGCGAGAAATGGCACGGCGAAGATGCCGCTGGCCACCAGCACATCCCAAATGCCGTTGTGGATGATCCAGCCCACCAGGGTCAGGTAGTACTCGAGGTAGTCGGAGGTATAGAGCGTCATGATGGGCTCCGCCTATCGGGATCAGGTCAGCAGGACGCTGGCTTCCAGCAGAGTGATGGCGACGACGGCACCGATCTCTGCCCGAACCAGCCGCTGGCGAGCCGTCTGGTTTCCGGCATCTCGGTATAGGCGACGACGCATTCGCAGCCATCCGTAAATCGTTACGCTGTAGAGACACAGTCGCCAGATCAGAAAGTGAGTGGTGTGCGCGTCCAGCCACTGGCTCCAGCGGGAGAGGTTGCCCAACACGGTAATGCCAGCCAGATTGACGGCCAGAGCGATTCCCAGGATGAGCGTGACCCAGGCAAGCGCTTTTGCCAGCGGGTGCGTCAATACACGGCTGAAGCCTGTCATTGGGGATTGCCTGGCGTGGGGATCTGCTGAATGGCATCCAGGCGGTTGCGCTCGGTGTCGCCCTGGTAGATACCCCGCGAAACCTCACTGCGATTGCTGTGCCGCTGGATGATGGCCATGGGCGAGTTGGCGGCCAGTTCGCGACGCAGTGCCAGCTCGGTTTTGAGGTTGTTGATCTCCTGGACCAACAGGTCACTTTCGCGGGCGACTGCATCCTGAGCGAGTTGATTGGCCGCGACGTTGGGTTCCTTGCGTCCGGCCAGTAGGGTGCGCTGCAGCAGCAATGCTTTCTCCAGCACGCTGGCCAGGGCGATTTCGGACGCCAGGCGGCGAGCGAGAATGTCCTGATCCGGCTCGTCCCGCAGCGCTTCTATAACACCCCGGGTAATGGGTAGGGATACACTGCCCGCCTGTTCGAGATTCTCGAAGGTGGTGGGTGTGGTGCCGGCCAGCAGATCCCGCAAGGCCTCGATTCTGTCCTCGAACTCCTCTTGAATCAGCGGCGTCAGGCCCACGCCGGGCGTGGTGCGGGTCTTGGTACAACTGTCGCAGGTGCGCTGCTCTTGCTCGCCGAGCACCCGGGTCGCCCAGGTGGCCGCCGCCTCCGGCGATGACCAGGTTTGACAGCTCAGCCGGTGGCCACAGGTCAGGCTGTCGATGGACGAGGTGTCGGTGGCCGAGCGACCGTTGAGGAGGTTGTAACCGGCGCGGGTGACATCCCCCACCACGCGAATGGGTGCCTGCCCTGAGCCGCCAGCATTGCTCCCGCCGACCCAGGGTACGCCGTCATTGCCACGACTGGTCTCCGCCTGTTCGATGGCCGACACCGCATCGGTACTGCCCACCGCCTGCTTGAGTACCATGCCTTCCGCCAGTTGATCCCAGCCCAGTTGTCCGCCCGCCGTATCCGCCATGCGTTCGGCGATGGCACGGCAGGTGAGCTTCGAGCGATCGAAATCCAGCCGAGCCTGCAGAATGCCGTTGGTCAGCAGGTTGTACAGTCCTGGGTCGGCCCGTTGAATGATGAGTGCGGGCAGCGAGGCGACCGCCGCGGTGGCATTCTGGATCACGTTGCTCATGATCGTCTGGAAGCCGTTGGTGATGCCGTTGAGCTGGTTCTGCAAGGTGGTGGTGATGCTCATGTCGCCGCAGATCAGATTGCTGTTCCAGCCCACACCGACCCCCAGGGTTTGCATCGGCCCGACCGGACCCATGGAGACCGCGCGGCCGCCGCCGATCGTATAGAGCACATCGTCGCCGATGACGCTGCCGCGATGGTGAAAGCCGTAGTCGTTAATGGTGGTCTGAGCTGACACCGCATTACTGCCAAGGGTCAGAACCAAGCCGGCGGTCAGCAGTGCATTTTTGATGGGTGTGCGCATCCGTCCGCCCTCAGTTGAAATCAACACTGCCCAGAAACACCTGGCCCTGCCGTTGGCAGCAGGCATAGGGCCGCCAGAGTGCCCAGGCGTAGTCCCCCCGTTGCGCCTGGACCTTGAGTCCGCTGTGGGGGAACACGGTACAGCTGTTCCTGAGCGTCGGGGTGAGCTCCTGCCATTTGCCGGTAGAGACGTCGGTTTCCATCAATGCGCCCGCCGGCCAGTAACCGCTGCGGGGACTGGCCAGCAATGGCTGATAGACATGAGGCTGCCCTCGGCGGGTGACAATGTCGCCGGCGCGTTGCGCAACCACGGCGGCAGACTTATGGTCATCGAACTGATGCAGGAAGCCGCCGCGGGGGTAGACATTGCCCCACAGGTTCAATCCCCAGCGGGTGCCGATCTCGCGCATACCGGGTACCAGCGCCTCCGGATACAGGGCTTCGGGGATGTTATAGCGCCAGGCGACGGTATCCAGAGTGCTCAGCAGGTAGGGCATGAACGCCGTGCCGGCACCTGCGCAGGAATATCCCCATTGGCTGACAAACTGGCTGAAAACAGTCGCCCCGGGATGACCGATGACATCGGCGTTCTTGAACTTGGCCAGGTTGTTCTCGTGTTCTTCGTTGGTGGTGCCGTCACCGCCGCCCTGAGCGCTCGGGTTCGGCAGGCTCATGGCGCGCACTTCCACCCAGGGATTCTCGCCCGTGTTGGCGTAGCTGGAGACCACGGCGTCGGGCACGTAGTGCTCAACCTTGACGGACGTTTCTACGGAGCAGCTATACAGCGTGCACAGCAGCCAATAGCAGATGCCGCGTACCCGGTAGCTGATGCAATCTGGTGACAGGGTTGATCCGGCAATGGTGGCGGTGGTGAGGGCAAGTGCAGATGAAGACGCACCCAGAAGGATGACGGCAATAGCGGCGTGGAGTCTTTTCCGAACCGGCATCATGGCCGGGCCCTTCGAAAAGTCGCGATATCGATCAGCGCCCGTGACACATCCGGGTCGCCATAGACGACATACTGCCTATCGACCACAACGGCCGGAATATGGGTGACACCAAGACTCCAGGCATCGACGAGGCCCTGGTAGGCGATTGCGAGTCGTTTTTGCAGGTCTGCCCCGCCATCCTGCAGGCGTTGACGAGCTACGCTGGCGGCTTGTGCAGGGTCGTTGGGCAGGTTGCTGTTCAGGTGAGTTTTCAGGTCTTGTGCGGCATCCAGATGAACGATGCGCACCCCAGTGGGCACCACCACGGGGTTATGGCGGTCAGTGAAGACCACAACATCCGCATCCATGGCATGGACAGGCGTAGCCAGCATGACGGCGGTCAGTACAGCAGCGACCGTCGTCAGACAAGCCTGAACCGGGGGTGGTGATTTGGCGGGGGTGAGTGAAGACATAGCGTCTCCCGGCATCAATCGACAAGCCCCGATCATCTAACGCGGCGCCCAGTGCGGCCATCACAAAAGCGCACAGGCGCGTAACCGTTTTGTTTTCCGATGATTTGAAATATGAGGTGCCCGAAGGCACCTCAGGGATTACAACAGTCCCGCCTCGGCAAACGAGTAGGGAATGCCTTCGCCAACGATGAAGTGATCCAGTACCCGCACGTCTATCAGCTCAAGTGCCGATTTCAGGCGAGTGGTGATGGCCTGATCGGCCTGGCTGGGGTCGGTCACACCCGAGGGGTGATTGTGGGCAAGAATGACAGCCGCGCTGTTGTACTCTATCGCGCGTTTGACTACTACGCGTGGATACACGGTGGCTCCGTCGATCGTGCCTTTGAACATGGGCTCGTAGGCAATGACGCGATGGCGTGTATCCAGAAAGACGACGGAGAAGACCTCCATTGCCTCGCCGGCCAGCTTGAGCCGCAGGTATTCGCGTACTGCAGCCGGGCTGGTCAGTGCCTCACCGCGTTTGAAAATCCGCTCTTCCAGCACGCCGATAGCCTGGCTTATCAGTGGATCGTCCTGGATGCTGGCATAGTCAACGAGTGAGCAGGTGGTGCCGTCGGTGACGGTTTCGGAAAGACTCATGGGAACCTCCTGGGTAAAATCGGAGGCACCTGTCCCGTGGGGCAAGGCCCCCTGGGGACAAAAGGCCCGAAGCGGGCCGGATTGATGAGACATCCTCCATCACGGGTGATGGACGTTCGCGCGAGGGATGCGGAGCGAACCGGTCGATCAGCGTGGTCGAAACCACACCGTAGCCTTGAAGATCGTGGCTACCTGGGCATGTCGCCGACATCGTCGGCAGGCATTTCGGGATTTGTGTCGAAACTCTCTGGTGACAAGGGTTCGATACCGCGCGTCCGGTCGATCTTTTCCGCCACTTTGAAGGCGGCATCCAGTTCGCTGATGCCGTGCTCGCGCATCAACTGGTAGCGCTCGGCTTTTTCCTCGGGTTCGGTCATCGCCATGGCGAGATAGAGGCTCGGCGGCACGGCGCGGAACAACACTTCCATCGACTTGGACAGGATCACGCCTTCGCTGAACTTGCCGGACTCCTTGCGAGCCGAGCGCATCAGCGCCTTCTGGGCGGGATTGAGCTCACGAAAGCGGGCGACCTTTTCCACCTCGTCCGGGGGCATGGATAGGCAGATCCACCACTCGATCATCGACAGCATGGGCTCGGCGGCCTTGGGCAAATCATCCAGGTTTTGCGTCGCCAGCCAGAACCAGGCCCCCAGCTTGCGCCACATCTTGGTGATCTTGACCACGTAAGGGGCGAGCAAGGGGTTCTTGGTGATGATGTGACCCTCGTCGGTGACGTTGATGATGGGCCGCCCCAGAAACTGGTCGCGCTCGGCGATGTTGTTGACCGTGTTGATCAGGGAGATGTAGGCAATGGACAGCTGAGCGTTGTAGCCCTCGCGGGCAAAGGTGGCCAGGTCGACGATGGTGATATCGGCCTCGGGCCAGGGGGTGCCGGGACGATTGAACATTTGGCCGTCCAGACCCTGGCAGAACATGTCCATGGCATCGGCCATTTCCAGCAGGCGGGCGCGCCGCACGTCGGGCAGCGTGGAATCGCTGCTGCGCTGGCGCAGGGCGTCGCGCACGTCCTCGGTCAACACGGTGCGCTCGTCCCGTACACAACAGCGGGCCGCATCGAGGATGCACTGCCGAATCAGGCTGCGATCGGCGCGGGTCATTCGGGCTTCTTCCTTGTCCTCCCCGCCGGTGATCATCAGCCGGGCGGTGATTTCCAACTCTCCCAGTATGTCGCGCTGTTCCAGGTCTTCCGGGCTGGTCTTCAGAGGGTTGTCATCGTCCAGCGCGTCGGCATCCAGGGTGAATACCTCGCTGGGGTTGTCGACCAAACGCCGGGCATCGCTGAACGGGGCCAGGCTGACATTAGCGCCTGGCGCCAGCTTAACCCGATGGACGGTGAGCCCCAGCCGCTTGGCAAAGTCCCCGAACAGGCCAAAGGAGTTGCCGGCCTCGACAATAAAAAGCCGCGGCCGGTAGATGGCCACCACCTGATTGAGGATGTAGTTCAGCGTCGCGGACTTGCCGGAGCCAGTCGGCCCGAACAGAAACAGATGAGCATTCATCTGCCTGTCATGGCGGTTGAGAGGGTCGAAGGTGATGGTGCCGCCACCGCGGTTGAAGAAGGTGATGCCAGGGTGGCCGGTGCCCTGGTTGCGGCCCCACAGGGGCGAGAGGTTGGCCGCATGCTGGGCGAATATCATCTGGGTGTACCACTGGCGCCGGTCTTTGGCCGGATCAAACACACAGGGCAGCCAGCGCAAATAGCTGTTGAGGGGCGCGACCTCATCCTCCTCGCGCACCGGCTGCAGGCCGGCGTTGAGCATCACGTTGGCCAGCTGCAAGCCGCGGGCATCCAGTTCGGTCAGGTCCTGTCCGCGGACATAAAAGGCCAAGGCACCGCGATAGAGTTTGTGGGCACTGCCGATCAGCGAGCGGGCCTCCTGCGCATCGTGGCGAGCCTGCTCGGAGGCCAGCGTATCGCCAAGGGCTTTTCGGCCCAGGTAGTTCAGGTGCGCTTCGAGTACATCCTGGGGAGTGGCCACCAGGGTGAGGCACATCACGGTGTCATCGGGCATCTGATCGAACAGGGCGTTGAAGGCATCACCGCCCTTGCGGGTCTCCCCGGTGATATGGCCGGTGGTAGGCGGCGTGCGCAGCCGGTCGAGCACCATGACCCGGTGCGGCATGCCATCGAAATACCACACGCCGTGGTCAACGTCGGAGCTAGGCTCGCCGAAGAACAGTCGTTGCGCGAAATCCGTACCACTGGCCAATTCGACCTCCCCCGGTTCTAACTCTTCGGGGTAGGCGGTCAACTGGTAGAAGCGCTCTCGGTCCGCTGCGGTTGTCCCGAGTAACGTGGGATTCGGGTTGAACCAACGCAGCAGCCAGGCGTGGATGTCTGCGGCCTGAAGGCGACGGGCCTTGATGCCGGCATTGGCCAGCCCGCCCAGCAATCGGTCACAGACTGAGGACAAAGCGTGTTCCGGGGTGTGTCCCCGACGCCGGGATACCCCGGGGGCGCGGCGATAGATCACCAGCCGCACCCGTCGGGATTGACCGCGCCACGGCAGGCGGGTGACGGTGCTGTCTTCGAACAGGCCACCGGGCTTGGCGATGGCGCGCAGGTGGTGGGCCAGAAAACGCTGGTAATACGCGCTGAAGGCACTGCCCTGGGCGCGGGGCTTGATGTAGTCGCGCAGGGTGTTCAGGTAGCTGGACCAGTCGGTTTCATCCTGAACGTAGAGCTGCACCACCCAGGGCTGACCTTCGAGTTCATCGAAGCTGTCCTGCAGGGCATTTTCCAGCGCATCGCGGGCCTGCAGCAGCCATTGGGCTTCCCGTCCCTCGGTACCGATGGGAGTCAGCTCAAAGAACGCCGCCACCGATTCGCTGTCGTCCAACAGTAGGCTTTCGGTGTGCGGGAGATATTCCACCCAGGGCAGTAAGTCGACGAACGACGGCTTGACGTCGTACAACCGCTGCTCGTCAGACTTCGTGGCAGAAGATCGTCCCCCATCACGCAGGCTGCCCGGCGTGGGGATGCCCTGGTCGTGCAGGGTATCGAGGTGACGTTCCCAGGTGTTGGATGCTTCAGTGGGAACACTGTTGTCCTCAGTGGAGCTGCTGTGCACCCGCCATGGCCAGAGCAATGATTTGGCCATCAGTAGTCCTCCACCCGCTCGCCGGGCAGGGCGTATTGCACCCGTTGGTACAGGGGAAACACGGTGCTGTACCCTGGCACCGGTACCGGGTCGGTGCCCGCCAGGTGCGGAAACACGTACATCACCAAATCGGGATTGGGCAGGCGTTTGAATTGGCTGTAGATCTCGTTTTGCGCCGTGCGGCTGTAGCGAGCCTGGTCAGCCGCAGCCCCGTCGATCTCCTCTGACGTCAACGGGCGACGCAACGACTGGCGTGCATCCAGGAGTTCACGGGCGACGCGGCCACCACCGGTGCCACCCCCCGCTTCACGGCTCCAGATGTCGTGCATGGTCTGGCCGTCGTGGGTGAGCAGTTCGTCCTTGCTTGTGGCGCAACCGGTCAACAGCAGTGCGCTAAAAATGAACGCGGTGCCCTTGACGCCCAGCGTGCTAATCGAGATCCGAACCATGGGAGCCTCCGAGTCGGTGATCGACCCGGCGCCCCTGGGCGTCGTAGTCGATGGTGAGGGATTGCTCGATGTGCACGGCCACCTGAGCGCCCGGCTGCACATAGACCGCCGCGAAGGCCTGGCCGTAGAGCTTGTTGACCCACTGGGACATGTCCTGCACACCGCCGGCGAGGATTTGTCCCATGGCTTCGTTGGCGGAGATGCCGACGGTGCCCAGCGAGCCATCGCTGCCGATGTAGGACATCCGTCCGCTATCGGAATCGATCAGTGAGGCGGCACCGGCGCCCGCGGCGGTGATCAATGCCTGGGTGCCCAGGTATTGCTGGGCATTGCTGCGCCGTTCTCCGGTGACACAGGGAATGCCGTGGGGATCGCTGATCCAGCCCAGACCGCCCAGAATGTCGTTACTGCTGCGGCTACTGTTGTTGTTCCGCCCATCCTCTTCCGGCAATGTGCGGATGGTGCCGTCCTGAAACACAAAGGTGATTGAGCGAATCTGGCCGCGCACACAGGACAGCGTCCAGTCCCCCGAGGCGGTGCCACTGACGACGGCACCCGCTACATCCGGGATGTCGATGCCGTTGGCGGTGAGGTTGTCGGGGCCAATGACTACCTTGAACGGGTAGGGGTCGTTGACCGTGCCATCCACAGGCACCCGGCCAATAAGGGCGGTCATGGCCACCGAGCCCATCAAGGTGGCGTTGGCAGGCACGGTGTAGACGGCTTTCAGCGGAGAGGCGCCCACCTGGCCGTCGGTGGCCCGCCCCAGTGTCTCGTTGGCCGAGTCGATCGCACCCCGGGCAGGCCCAAAAGCGTTGGGAAAGGCGAAACTGCCGCGTTGGTTGCTGCGATCCTCTGCGGGCTGGGCGTCGTCCGGCTCAATCCAGCGTACCCCAGCGCCGAAGCTTTCGCCGTCACCAGCTTCAAGCCCCAAACCGACGGGCAGATCTGCAGGGTCACCCTGACCTGACATCGCCTGAAACTGGCGTTGCAGGTCCTGTAACAGACTCTGGGCCTGTTGGCGTTCACTGGCGACCTGCTCACGGTCCTGGCGTAGCTGGGCACGCTCGGTATCCAGAGCTGTCTGGATGCGCTGCTCGATGGAGCGCTCGCGCTGACGCAATCGATCGTTCTCCGCCCGCTGGGTGCGGTTGTCGGACAAGGACGATTGCAGCTCATTGCGCAACTGCCGCACCTGGGCAACCAGGGTGGCCACCGTGTCGTGGGGGGTATCGCCCTCGATGCCGAGAGCGCGCTTTTCCTCCGGGGTCAGTGCCAGGCCGGCATCTGGAGGCATGCCACTGGTACCTGGGTCACTGGAAAACAGCCGGATGCCGGCGAATACCAACAGCGCCACCACCGGCAGCATCAGCCACTTGAGCAGACCGTTACTGTGCATGGCCTGCGCCCTCCGCGTCACCCGAGGCAGCCGATGCGGGCAGGTTGATCGTGGCATCAATGGGGCTGATGGCCGGCAGCAGCACTTGCGCCAGGCCATGGCCACGGGTTACCAGGTACACCACCGTGGTGTCCCGTGAGTCCCCGGCGGGTCCCAGGTTGGGGTGCTGGAAGGTCGCCGTGACAAAATCACCCTGCAGGGCCCTCGGGTCAAGTGCAATCCACCGGGTGGCGGTATTGGTCAGGCGTACAGAGGTGACCCAGTGATCCTCCAGGCGCCAGGTGGCCAGTGCCCTGGCACTGACCGGCAAGGTGGGCAGCAGGGTGTCCAGCGCCAGATTACGACGAAGGTTCCCGCGCGAGAGACCGTTCACGGGCTCGACGGTACGCAGCGGTGCGTAGAGGCTTTGGGCCGCATAGCGCGTCAGAATCACCGGAACCGGCGTCTCCCGCGCGGGATTCGGGGTGGTAGCATTCGGCACCTCGGAGTTTTGTGGTGCCGTGCCGCCATAACGGGGGCTGATGGTCTCATCTTCAACAATGCGCACCGGTTCGAGCGGTTCATCACCGGCGCTTGCCGCGATATCAATCAGAATCAGGGTGCCGTCATCGGCGTCCTGCAATTGCAGGCGCGTGGGCTCGATGGTGTCCTGGGCCAACAGGTAGAGGGCGCCACCGGCGCTTTGCACCCGCAGGCGGTTGCCGATCGATGCCGGCACTCCCACGCGCACGTTGCGGTCGATGAACACCACGCGCTCATGGCCGACCACCAACGGTACGGCCAGCGGCAGCCGTTCCCACTTGAGGATTTCCACCGCGTGGCTGCTGGCCATCCAGCCAAGGGACAGCGCGCAGCAAAACAACGTGGTGATTAAGCGATTCATGGCAACTCCTTTACCGGGTCACCGGAGCGATAGTGGGTGAAGAGGGTTCCGCCTCAATGCGCTGCGGTGTGCCGTCGTAGCAATCCAACGCCAGGCCGAAGGGATTGCGCTCCGGGTCGATATCCAGGCGCACCACCTTGAGCGGATAGCGCACCAGGGCGCGCTTGACCTGTTCGGTGCCGTGGTACTCATCAGCGGCGATATCGAGCGTGACCACCCAGTCCCGGTGAGATACCACCTGCACCCGCTGGGTTGGATCGTCACCGAAGCCGCGGCCCGGAATCTCATAGATACCTCGAACCCGCTGACGCAGCTCGCCTGTTCGTTGTCGTTGCTCGTAGTCGAGCTTGAGAAAGTGCCCGCAGGCGGGAGTCAGGTAGGGTGACAGCGCATGGATATTGCGCGCGTAGTCCTCTTCCCCGTTGGTGGGCCAGCGGTTGAGCTGCTGGAAAATGTAGAAGGCAAAGGCATAGACAGACTCCGGTGGCACGTCCCACCAGGGGCGCACGCTGCCGGAACGCAGGTCCGGAGGCACATGGATAGTGAGGTCGCGGGGCGCATTCCACCAGCCCAGACCCAACACCAGCGCAATGGCGAAGAGCGCGGCAGCACCCAGTCGCAAGGTCTTGATATGGGCCTGAAGATGGGTGATCTCATTCTTGAACCGGCTCATGGCGATCCCCTTCGGGTCGTCCAATACCCCGACCGTGTGACCAAGTCGGCACCGCCAACAAGGGAACCAATGCCCGGATACCGCAACGCCAAACGCCACTGAAGCTGCCGGTACAGCCAGGTATCAGGTCTTCCACGCTTGTGTCGGCGCAGCGTATTGCCACCGACGAAGGCGCCGAGAGCGACCGTAATCACGATGACCGTCGGCATCACCGCTATGGTTGCGGTCAGCCAGGCCAGCACCAGACCGATGAGCAGCCCGGCGCTACCGCACAGGCCAACACAGATCCACAGCTCATCCGCCGTCAGCCCACGCACCACCACCGGCTGCCGGTTAAGCCGGTGTGGCAGAAAGGTCACCGCGTCGTCGTGCTGGCGATCCGCAAGGTCCGTCATGTCGAGCGCCCTTACAGAATGCCGGTGGCTTCAGTGAGCAGCCAGATGCCGACCACCAACAGAATCGCGCCAACCGCGACGGTTAGGCCGAACTGGCCCCAGGTCTTGCGGCCGGTATGGATTTCCGAGTAAGTGCTGTAGGCGTGATAGCAGACACCGATAAACATCGAGGCCACCACCAACAAGGCCACCAGCAGCACAATGTCGTAACCGTAATTGCGCAGGGTTTCCATGATCCCGCTGCCGGTGCCCCGGGAAGGGTCTTCCAAGGTGGGCAGCCCCTGGGCGTGAACCAGAGGAGCCAGAATTAAGGTGAGCAAGGTGGCACCTATCTGACGGGTGCCTTGGCGCAGGCGGTGGTAACGAGTAGTCATGTCACTGAACATGGTGAAGCCCTCGGAAGGTCAAGACAGCAGGAAGAAAGTCAGCACCACGTACATCGCCACGAACCGCACAGCGACACCCAGGAACTGACGTTGAGAAAGGCGTTCTTCGGCCCAGCCGACATAGGCCGTGCGCAGTGCCCAGACACCCCAAAGCAGCAGCACGGCAAACACCAGACTGACGAGCACCACGGACACATCCGCTGCCGTAAAGCCGGAGTTCGCCTGAAAGGCGGTTGCCTGGGCGGGATTCACTGATCCTCCTCGGAGGTTTGGCGATAATGGCCAAGCAGTTCGACGGGATCACGCGGTTGAGCACGTTCGGGAACCAGGTAATCACGGACTCCCTGGCGGACGCGCTCAATGTCCTTGTGCAGGCGCTCGTAGTCGAAGTAGTAGCGGCTGCCGTCCTGGCGAGGCAGGTTGGCGCTGTGCTCGGCCAGACGGTCGATCATGTCGAGTTGGCGGATCACTGTGGCCAGTTGGGCGTTTTCGGAGGGGTTGTCTCCGGCCAGTGCTGACTCTATGGAAAGAGCGCAGATGGCCAGCAGGACGGCGATGGCCCTGTGCCATGGGAGATTCCTGCTGCTGAGGTGCGCCATCGTGCCAGTCCTTATGAGGCGAATGGCGTGATGTTGCATTGGCAAGATGCAGATAGCCGCAAACAATAGGAATGTTGTCGCTCCCGGATTTACCGCCTCGATAAGTTGAGACCGCTGGATCTTGATATCGAGGGAAAGGGCACCGGAGGTCGCTTGAACAAACTCCTTGTCTGCCGACAAATAACTATTCTGTTTAGAGCCTTTACCTGTGATAAGAGACCCAGTGAGAGTGGTAGCGTTACCCTATGCCAATCACTACAAATACTTCTTGAAGCTACCCGCGGTGATATCCACCACCACACCCAGCAGCAAGGCGCTGGGTAGCAGAATCAGCAGGGGGCTCACACTGACCGGCAGCGCCAGATAGCTCACCCAGGGCAACACCAGCAGCGGCATCAAGGCGGCTTTGGCGCGATGGTACACAAAGCCGGATTCCCGGCCCGCGCCGAACCGACGAATGTCCCGGCGCACCAGCCCATCCACCAGCCCTACAAAGGCGACCATGCAGAACAAGGGGAGCATCAGGCACAGCACCAGCAGGCGCACCAGGAAGACCAGCAGGGTGTAGGCCGCAGCGATCAGGTAGCTTTCCAGGTGGACGTAGACCACGCCCAGGTAATAGCGAAAATCTCGGGAGGCACTGTCAGCTCCTGCGCGGGCTTGGGTGGCTGCACCCTGCATCCAGTCCATTAGCCCTGTTCTGACGAAAATCCACTCATGGGCCTCATCGATCAGTCGATGGGCCGTGCGTCCTGGTTCCTGTACCACCACACTGCGGGTGAAGTGGGTTGAGAGTTGATCGAGCTCGTAATGCAGCATGGCCTGGGCATGACGCCACCCCTGTTCCGGCCAGAACAGGTGCATGCCGACCCACTCAATGAGGATGCACAGCAATAGCGAGCCGCAGAGCACACCGAAGAAACGAAAGGGCAGCGAGACCACTGAACCCACCAGGTTGCGCTGCCGTGTCTGTTGTCGCTGCGCAGTGGCTGCCGGGTCGCTCATGTTGTGTCGGTTCCGGCGGTCTCGGCACTGGTTCTTTGTTCGACCTTATCCAGCAGGTCATCCGGCAGGTTTTCATTCTGCAATTCGGGCCTGCCCTGGCTTTCCCACCATTCGCCTGCCTCTGAGTAGTGCTGACGCATGTAACTGGCCAGTGCCTGCAGGTCCTTCGGCATGGCCTCGTCGGGGTCGGGTGCGGGCAGTGGCATACGCAGCTTCCACAGGTTGCCGCCTTCCAGCAGTGCGAAGGCCTGGCCCTTGGGGAGATTCACCACGTGGGCGGGTTCGATCAGCGGTACGCTGGTCGAGGTAATGCGATCCTGGGTGTTGGAGGTGAAGGCGGTGTGCCCTTGGGGGTCGGAGGTGTCTGTTGCCCCGCTGACGATGGAGGTGGTGTGCACCTCAACCTTGGGCAGCTGCCGGGTCAACAGCTCGGCGGTGGCCGTCTCGCGCACCCGTAGCATGAACAGGTTGTTGAAGTTGCCCACCACCTGCCCCGCCTTGGCTCGGTTGCCGATCCGGGCCTCGATATCGCTCAAGGTCTGGGTGTAGGCCGTTACCTGTATCCCGGCTCCGCCGCCCTTGTTGACCATGGGTATGAACTCGTCACCCATCAGTTCATTGAACTCGTCAGCGTGGACGTTGATGGCGACTTTTCCAGGGGGGTTGGTCGACGCTCCTGGCAATCCATCGTCAATGCCAAACTTGTAGATATGCCCGGCCACTGACACCAGGTCGGAGAACATGGAGTTGCCCACCGCCGTCGCCACCTCGGCATCCGACAGGGCATCCAGCCCCACGTAGACCACGGCCCGTTTACGGATGATCTGCATCCAGTCAAAGATCGGTCGCGGATCGTGCAGGTCGGCATAGTCCGGTGCCAGCAGTTGTGAGATCTTGCCGGTGGTCAGCTTCTCCAGCAGCGGCAGCAGGGAGGCGACAATTTTGTCGAAGTAGGTCCTGTCGTAGCGTACCGCTGAGCGCAGTCCGTCGAGTACTGGATCGTAGACCCGTGCCTGGGACAGGTATTGCTCAATAGCCACGACACGCTTTTCCCGGCCGACCATGTGGCGGGGAATGTTTTTGTCGTTCAGCCGGCCTTCGAGCTGCACGATCACTTCCCAGGCCTTCGGCTCGGTTCTGGCAAAAAAGTGCTGGGCGTACTCGATGAACAGTGCATCGATGTTGACGACGTGGCGCTGGATCTGCAAATAGTCGGGGCGTCGCCCCAGCTCCACCAGGGCGCGAGCGATGATATTGACGAAGCGCCAGGCGAATTCGCGAAAGGCGGCGCTGTTGCCCTCACCGGAGAGTTGGCCGGCAATCCGTGTGGCCACCTCCGAGATACGCCCGAAACGGCCCACGGCATTGTAACGGGCGGAGATGTCCGGCCAGCCGAGATGGAACACGTAGAACTCGCCCTCGCGTCCGGCGCGCCGGGCTTCCACGTACATGCGCTTGAGCAGGTCGGCATCGCCCTTGGGATCGAAGACGATCACCACCTCGTGCTCCCCGTTGACCCTGCGGCGAATATCCTGAGTGATGCACAACTCGGCCAGCCGGGTTTTGCCGACCCGGGTGGTGCCGAGCACCAGAGTATGGCCGACCCGTTCACCCAGTGGCAGGGAGACGTCCGTCTCCATGGGCTCGATACCGTGCAGCCGCGGCAGCCCGCCCACCGGTGGCAGGGGGCGAAGTGGATTCAGGGGATGATCCCAGGCGGTCACCCGGTCAAGGTATGGCAACGGAAATGGCGCAAATTCCAGTCGTTCCTCCAGGCGACGGACGAATCGATAGGCCGGCGTGGGCTCGACGTAGCGGCGAAACTCAGGACGGTAGGTCTGCATCAGCCGGTGGGTATGGCGCTGATCCCAGCGAAAACCCCGGCCAACAAACAACCGCTGCTGGCTCACCGGCACGTTCCGGCTGGCCATTACGTAGCGTGGGATACGCCTGATGTTGCGACGATAGCGAAGGACTGCCCTCGCGTCGCGAAAGCGGATAGCGGCAAAGGTCAGAAAACCCAGTGCTGCACCCAGCCCCAGTAGCGGGCTGAGAGCCAACGACCACGGGGCAAACAGGCACAGTAGAGCCGCACCGATACTGACTGCAACGCTGTACAGTTCGACGGCGGGTCGCAGCATGACCTCCACGGCATGGGGCTGGGCCATGTCACTGCTCGAGTCCGGTGGCGGTGATCAGCACCGGGTAGTGCCGGATCTCAAGGCGCTGAGCCAGGTCGTCGCCAGAAACCGGTGACAGGGTCAAGCCGGGTGCCAAGTCTCGCAAGTCGGCCAGTCCTTCGGCGCTCTCGACATTGACCACCAGGCCCACGGCAATCAAATCCCGCAAGCTGGCTGCCCGTTGGCGCAGCCAGGTACGGGAAAGTTCGTCGTCGCCCACCAGGAACAAGGGGCGTAGCCCTGTAGTGTCCATAGGCCGGCGTTCCACCTTGCCCGGCGATAGTAGCGCCGATCGTACTGGTAGCATTTCGGCCTCTCTGATGGGCTGGTTTAGGGCTGTTGGCACCTCCCCCTGTTCGGGTAGGGCTATGGGTGTGCCTATGGGCGGTAAATCCATGGACTGGTAATACGGCAGCGCTGAAGCGCCACCCCGGTCCTGAACGACAATGAGTGGGGTGTCATCGGCAGAGGCTGAAAGGCTCATTATTCCCAACAGCCAACACAGGGCACGAAAACGAGCTTTCAAGGCAGGTCCTCCTCAGATGCGGTCAGAGCTGCAGATCCACGGTGAATGCGTGACAAGTGTTGGTGGATGCTGCGCCGGTAACGCTTGGCTGGCTTGCCACCGGCTGGGCGGTGATAGCGACCAACCGCATACAGCCAGCCTTCATCGGTCTTGTACTGTTCGCGCAATATAGCGGCGGCGATAGCCAGGTTTTGATACGGGTCGAGGAGGTCGCAGGGATGAGTCACCCGATGGGCGTGGTAACCGACATTGATCTGCCCAAGCCCTACGTCGATACGGCGAGCGGGAGTAGTTTCAAGGGCGGTTGTTAGCTCGGCACAGGCCCCATCCCGGGTGGCGAGCCGCCGAGGTTGACCGGCGACATTCAGTGTCCATGGCCAGGGAACCTGCCTGCCCCGTATGCCTGTGCCACTCTCCTGCAAAGCAATGGCATAGAGCAGTGCCGAAGGCACCCCGGCCTCGTGGGCGGCCAACTGATAAGCCGGTGGCGGGAGTACGGTATCTGCTGTGCTTGGCAAAACGACCAGCCAACCCAGGCAGATGACCGCCCAATGAGGGGAGGTCACAGACGTTGCCATTGTCCGCCCACCTCACGGACCACGGCGGGCAACTCACCCTGCACGCCGATAGCTAGCCAGCGCCCATTATCATGGTTCAAGGTGATGGCGCGGTCGCGAACCTTGTCCGGCTCAATGCCCACACGCTCAGCCCATTGGCGTACACGGGCATCCTCCTGGCGGCTGTCGACCAGATACAGATCGAACTCCGCACCCTCCGTCTGCAGTTGTCGGACGCGCCGCTCACAGGCTGGGCAGTTTTCCTTCACGAACACGGCCAGCCGGGTGGGCTGGAGGCTGCTTTGAGGCAGGCCACTCGAGGCTCTCATGTCAACACGCAGAAGGTTCGGATAGAGTCGCTGCCACGCTGCATCATAGGCGCGTTGATAGGTCAGCAGTTTCTCGACGCGGCGAGCTTCGGCCTGTACCTGGAGCTCTGCATAACGGCGGCGCTCCTCCTCGTCACGCGCCTCAATGCCCAGCACCGTGAGCGGGTCCAGGTTGGGTGAGTAAATGCCCAGTGGCCCCTGCATTAGTTGCTGATAGCGCGTCCACTCCTCGGGTTTGAGTCCCCAGTCCTTTGCCAGGCGTTCGTCGAGTGCTGTGTCGTTTGTCATGCGCTCCTGGCTGGACACGATGCGAAAACCAGTGGCAGGGGCGGTCTGGGCAAGAGCCAGAACTGGAGCCAGGGCAATCAGCGCCGCCAGAACGGGAGTTATGTGGGATCTCACGGTAGCCACCTGTAACAACTGGCCAGGACAGAATCGCATCCAGTCTGGGTTCTCACGGTAATGCCTCCAGACGGGGTGTGAAGCACACTTGTCGTGCTCGATCATCCACCTGCAACTCCCAGGCTGGCCCGGCCAAAGTCAGCAGTGCATCATGGAGAAACACAGGCCCAAGCCGCAGATGGGCCGCCGGTAGGGATAGATCGTAGAGCGGTGCCGAGTTCGGGTCGTCGTCACACAGGGAATAGCCGGAACTCTGCAGTACATGGCGCAGGCCATCTTCCACCGATAGTGGCGGCGTTCCCGGGATGGACACATCGACCACTTGCAGCAGGAGATTTTGCTGGGCCGCCTGGGGCGTCAGTTCCACCAGTGTGTACCGACCGTAGCGGACGATTGGTATCCAGTCGCTTGGTAGCGGGACTAAAGCGGCTTCAGTCCCCGGGAGATTGGGAGTAGGGGCAACGGTCGACGTGGCACAGCCAGTGCACAAGATGGCTAACAGAAAGCATGAATAGAGAGTTAGGTGTCTGATCGTGGTAGAGTTATGGGGATTTGCCATGTGATGCTCCCGAGGGCTGTGTTCCAGCAGCATCACAGGTAGAAGGGAGCTGTATCAGCCAACAATAGGAATCATCACCTAGCCGCATTGTGGCTCGTTGGATTCTGCTAACCGACAGTTGGTGCAGGCGATGAATCGTACTGGCTGATTGAGCGAGCTTGCGAAGCGTGAGCGGAAAATCATGTCTGGCGTTGATTCATAGAAACCAATGGCCATGCATGGGGCAGCTCTCGACCCAAAGTCGACATTATGACGATCTTCCTCATTTAAGAAAGCCATAAGTTGGAGCTTGAATAAACTTGTTCATTAAAAGCGCCTAAAATGGAAATTAAGTCAGTAGAAGAAATCTTAAAGTGCGCAGGTATTGGTTTACCTACATTGAATGTATTGGTACCCAATGTAGATAATTATTCAACCTTGTTGATGCAACCACATGGCGACATTGAAGTCGATGATCAAGGTGTGAGAAGCTTTGACCGTATTCTTGCCACAACACAATTTAGTCAGTTTCTTTCTAATGCCGTAGAGGCACAGGCAGATCTTGTGATTACGCCAGAGTACGCCATGCCTTGGGATGTTCTTCTGGGTGCTATTCAAGACGGCGTCAAACCTTCTCGAGGGAAGCTGTGGGTTTTAGGCTGTGAGAGCATAAAATTAAGCGAGCTTGAAACAGTCAAAACCGAGATGTCTCCATACGCGACTGTGATTTATGAATCTCTTGAAATGGATAATGAGAGGTTTTTGGGGCCACTCGCGTATGTGTTCGTTGCTCCCGCGTTAGCTGCTGATGCAGAAGACAGACTTATCGTCCTATGTCAGTTCAAGACAAATCCAATGGGAGATGCGGATCACTTTGAAGTTAACAGGCTTTTGTGTGGCTCCAACGTTTACCAGTTTGGCAACGTTTCAGGTCAAGAAATAAAACTTGTATCTCTAATATGCTCGGACGCTTTTGAATTTCTCGATCAACAAGCGAGAACTGTATACGACCGTGGATTAGTTATTCACATCCAACTAAACCAGAAGCCTCGGCAGGAACAGTTCCGGCTTTATAGAGACCGACTTCTTAGATTTAATGGTGATGCAACGGAACTCATTTGCTTGAATTGGGCCTGTAATATCCAGCTTCGAAATGACGGAAATGAAACCGCTTGGAATAATATTGCCGGCTCTGCGTGGTACCTTAAACCAGACAAATTCGACTCCCGCGATGAAACATTGTCCGTCAATCATAAGCGCGGCTTGTACTATACCTGGCTCGAAAAATTATATGTTCACGCGCTGTTTTTTAATTACATTCCCGCTACATATTTGATAAACGCAACAAAAGTCGCCCACGTTGGGGTCGCAGCCCCGCTTTCCCGTCGTCGCGGTCCTCAGTTGAGTAAGAGTAGTGTATGGAATACAGATACAGAGTCTTGGGAAGAGCAAGAGTGCTTGGAAGACGGATTCTCTAATATCGTTGGAGAAGCTGGTGACGCTAGCACTAACATTAAAGATATTTCTGACCTCAATCCATTTATAGCAGAACGGATTTTGGCTTTATGTTCGGGAAAGGTTGGCACGCGAGTCGATTGGTATTTTGTTAATCAACTTGATTCATGTGTCATTGACGCGAGCGAAATTATTTTCAGAGTGACATTTTGTCAGGACTCAGAGCCAAAAGTTTGTGATTTCAGGATTGGCCGCCTGAAGCGTTGTCGTCGTCTTTGGAATATACTCCAAGACAGTGCCAACCTGCCTCCAGCGCTAACTGATTTTACAGGGGGCTTCAGTTTCGATTGGATATCACAATCTCCCAATCAAAATGCAATCTCTGAACAAGGTGCAAGAGCAACCGTTATCTACATGGGTGAAGACGTAACTATTGATCAGGTTGATGCAGTGAAAAAGACTCTTGAGGAACTTCTTCACAGAGGGTCTAGAGATCCAGACAAAAGTATTGAAGCGCGTCAACGACTAGCAGTGTGGTACCGCAATGATGATTCGGAAATTGTTGTGCATAACCCCCATACTTATGCACAAATTGACATGACAGGGGATCGCTCTGCTGTAGATATTGGGAGGACGGAATGACGATGAATATGTCGGAGCTTCGTGAGCGTGTAACCCGGCGATACTCTCTAGTAGAACAGATAGACGACTCTGTTTTGTGTTTCACTCGAAAGCAAGATAATCAGCCCTTTGCTGTTTACTATTTTGATATAGCCAGTGATCTTCCGGACACAAAAGAGTCCTTGAATCAATATCAAGACCGCTTGATCGGCAAGCGCTACTTTGATGGCCGAAAAAGTCTTCAATGGAGTAATTATCTTTACTTTCTTCGCAGTGAAGAAGAGCTGGCCAGCAGCGAAGTTAAGAAAGCGAAAGAATTAATAGAAAATGATAGGACATACGCCAGAAAATTTGTCATTCCTGAACAGGAAATCGATTCAGTTCTGGTGCCTCACATTGTTTCACCCTCTGAAGATGCTCAGCACGAGAGCATACTTTCAGTTTGGATAGAGCTTCTTGCTCAAGCAGGTCTTGATCAAGCTATATTGAATGATGCTGATCTTCCTACACGTATAAGACATATTGAATCGGATGCAAAGAAAGAAGGGTCGGCTGCTTCCATCAAAATGAAAACTGTTCAGAAAGCCCAATTTTTGACTTCACTTGATCTTAGTCAGTATCGTCCCTTTCCCCGTACGCGTCACTTTGAGTTTGGAGCAGTAAACCTAATTTTTGGCCCTAATGCTTCCGGTAAAACATCACTTCTCGAAGCTATCGAACTCTTTTACTGTGGCCGCAATAAACGTAATTTTGAGCGAAAACCTAGGTACCGATTGGATGCCGTACTTGCCGATGGTACAACCGAAAGTGCTACAAATCAACGCGACCTAAGTGTATTTCGTAAGAGAAATCTTTCTTGGTACGGACAGGCAGAGGTTAAAACAAACAATCTTTACAAGAGCTTTGCTCAGTTCAATTTTTTAGACACAGATGCAGCTGTAAGCTTGTCTGAGTCAACTGAACACATTGAAGACGACCTCTCAAAGCTATTAGTCGGTCCGGACACATCCAAGCTTTGGCGCGATATAGAGCGAGTTAGTGACGAGATTACTTCTAAACTGAAGGAACTTCGGCCTTATCAAAGACAAATTGACACTGAATTGTCGCGTTTGAATAAGCTACTCAGCGACCTTGCCAGCGAGCGGCAGCAATCTGACATTATCTTGGAGAGGTTGTCTAAGATGTTGGAACGCTACAATTGGAAATCAGTAAAAGATGATCCCGAGCTTTTCCTTGAATCTTTAAATGGTTCTCTCACCGAGCTATTGTCTGTAGCTCAACAGGCTAGAGAGCTGAGATGGATCGAATCTCCCGCGACCTATGCAGCCCTACTTAAGTTCGTGCAAGAGACCTCTCGTCTGATTGATGGCGCCGAACCGAAGTTGCTTCGTATCAAAGAACTACAAAAAGAGATCTACAACGCTAAGGTTACCGTCGATCAGCTAAAACACGCACGTAAACTTGTTGATAACGTAAGCCGTTACATAGATTCGGGATTTTTGGATCTGGTTTCCAAGAATGCCGATACTAAAAAGACAATTGAAGTATGCTCGAGGCTACTTCGATCGTACGATGATAGATTCATTACGTTTCTCTCCGGAGTTGAGGCTGAAGGTAATGTCGCTAACTCTCTGAAATCTGTTTCTGAAGAACGTTCAAAAGCAGAGGCTGAATTTTCTACCGCCAAGGATGAATATGGTAACTTTGCGAAGCTTCGTGACGACTCGATAAAACTTTCACAGCAACTACGTCAAATTGCCGGCACGCTCATCCAAAGGGCTGAAAATCCTGATGAATGTCCTCTTTGCCATACGCAGTTTGAGTCGGGAGAGCTTGCGAAACATATGAGTTTCGGTCTTGATACTCAACTAGAAGCTCTTGGACAGTCATTACTTACCCGCATGCGTGAATCCGAAAGCCTCCTTAAGAGATATCGGAACATGGAAGCCGCTCTCACTTGGGTAAAACAATTCTACCAGGAATCATTTGAAGATTCAGATTTTAATATTAACGAAGCTCTTGCCCACTTAAAAAGTATACAAAATGAACTTGTCGGCGCTCAGCAAGATCAGGACGCCGTTAATAAAGAAATGGTTCAACTAACTGACAGTGGTTTCTCAGGCGAAAATTTCGAGAACTTGCTATCAGAGTTAGAAAAAATGGAGTTTAGACTTGAAAATAATAATAAAGAGTCTGCTGTTCAACTTCGCTTTCAAATCGATACACGCGCGTCATCTAAATCCAGAATCATTGAAAATCTCACTAATGAGCTTGATGAGATTGAGAAAAACCTCAAGAAAAGTTTGAATCTTTCAGAGAATTATCCGGATTTTGAGGATGCCATTTCTATGTTACGCGAAAATATATCCTCTACGGACATGGTTATGGCCCGATTAGCTGAATTTAGCGGAGAATTTGTATGGCCTAATGATCGACCAATTTCAGATCTTGTCGCCACAGCCGATGGTGTTCGAAAAGTTGCATCTGAAGCTCGTACCGCTATTGTGCACGAGCGGCGTGTGAGTTCACAGCAATCTGAGGGACTTAAGCGGAAGGAGGAACTGAATAAGAAATTGGATAAACTGGATAAGCGGATAAAGCGTTTCAGTCAAGCGCAGACAGTATTTAGCAAAATTCGTAAAGACCATTCCCTTAATCAGGCTATGGAAGCAACGCTTCATCTTAATAGAGACGCCATCGAATCAATTTTTTCCTCCATTCACTCGCCTGCTGAGTTTTCCGGGCTCGGATCGACACTTGCGACGCTCGTCAGAAAGGTTGATGATAGTCAAGCCAAGCTAACTGAAATCAGTACCGGGCAACGCGCAGCTTTCGGATTATCTGTCTTTCTTGCACAAAACAGCCAACTTACTGCTGCACCACCTGTAATTCTTATTGATGACCCCATCGCTCATGTCGATGACTTGAACTCACTGTCTTTCTTAGACTACCTGCGTGAAATTTCATTGGCAGGCAAAAGACAAATTTTCTTTGCTACAGCAAATGACAAACTTGCGACACTATTTGAAAGAAAATTTGATTTTTTGGGAGAAGGTGAATTTAAAAGATTTAATCTCTCTCGCGAAGCATGACGAAGAGTTCCATGGTTTTATTTAACGTCCGCTTCTGTTCTGGCCGTAAGCATGCCATTCATGCTTTATCGAGAAAACGGCCCCCGAAGGGGCCGGCAAAGATCAACCACTACTCAATTCACCAACAGCCTAGCCAGCGCCACCTCCACCGAGTCACCATCCTGATTCAGGACATCCAATCCGGATTCTGGCACGTCTCCCGACGTGCTCTGTGACACGGTGATCTTCCTGGCCATGAGCCCCAGGCAAGTCATCTGCGAGGTGGCTGCGTAGCCCAGGTAGATCACCTGGACTGGCTGCTTCTGGCCAATTCGCCAGGAACGGCGGGCGGCTTGTTGCAGCGAGTAGACGTTGTAACCCGACTGCATAAACACGATGGTCGGGAAGTCCAACAGGTCCAGGCCAGTTTTTACCAGCTCGGGATTGGTGATGAGCACATCGATGCCGCGATCCAGCTGCTCGGCGATCCAGTCTTCTCGGCGGGAGGCATCTACGCTGGCGCGCAGTACCGCCACCTTGAAGCCTTCCTGCTCTAACAGCGCTTTCAACCGTGACGTGGTATCCCGTGTCCCGGTGTACACGCTGTAGACCAGAGTCTTGCGACCCGCTGCCTTCTCTTCACGACAGATATCGATTAACTCCCGCTCCTTCGGCATGATCTCCATATCGGAGAACAGCGAAGGGGTGAACGCCAGCAGGTTGCGGCTTCGTGGGTGCTTGACCGTCTCTGCACGGAAGCAGGTGTCCGGCCAGGCCAGCAGCACGTTGAGTACTACACCCAAAAGGGTGGTGTCTCGTCGCGCCAGGGCCTGTTTCAGCTCAGCGGTCAACTGCCCCGCCAGGCGTGAGTAGGCCTGGGATTGCTCTTCGGCCATCGCCACTTCCCGGAACTCCTCGTCGTAGGGTGGCAGCACATTACCGCCGATATCCTTCAACTTGAGAAACACCGTGAACGGCAACACACAGCGCAGCACACCTTTGGGACCAAAACCTGGGGCCTTGACGGTTCGCACCGTGATCTTGCTGCCCTTGGCGGTCTTGTGGGCCGAGCCGTTGCTCTCGGAATAAATCTCCTTGAGCACGCCGTGATCGCGCATAAACGCCATCGCGGCCGGTGTCAGACTGCCCTGCTTGCTGGGTCGATAGCCGTCTTCGATCATTCTCGACGGCAGCGCTCGGAACAGCAGGTAGAACAAGTCATCGCCATAACCGCCCATCAGTGTGCCGGTGAGCAGGAGCGTCTTGCGCACCTTGGAGGCCAAAACACCCATGGCTTGCCCCTGGGCAGAGCCCGCATTCTTGTACTCGTGCGCCTCGTCGGCGATGAGCAGGTCGAACGTGCCTTGCGGCAGGTAGCGCTTGATGAACTCTGATGGCTGGTAGCCGCCTTCACCGAAACCGAACTCCATCGAGGCCATGGCGCGCTCCATGCGCTGGGCCTGGCGGTCTGAAAACACCAGCTCACCGTTATCGTCCATCAGGTTGATGAACTCGTACAGGTTGTCGCCCAGCATGGAGGCCAGGAACGACTCGCCGAACTGCTTCATCAGCTTCCGGGCGGTGACTTCACCGATGGTGGGAATACGCTTGAGCGCCTTGAGCACAGCCTGGGACTGATCGTTTACCGAAAGCCTGCGTGGGCGAACCAGTGTCCACAGCGCCGAAGCACAGCGGTTGCATTTGCGACGTGATTCCGCCGCCTCCAGTTCGATAGGATTGACCGGCTCACCGTCGAGATCGGTGATGAGTTGCCCACAGTGTGGGCAACTGCCGATCTCGCCGAGCCGGGTTCGCCGACGCACAAATACCGGCTTCCAGTGGAAACCCATGCGCATACGCACTCGACCGAGAACGAAGAACTCCGGTCCCTGAGATGGCACACCCAACTGCTCACGCAGCTTGATGAGCTTGACCAGGGTATCCGGTCCGTTGAGTACCCAGACCTTGGCATTGGCCACGGTCTCCTGGATTTCCCGCCGCCACTTGTAGACCAGGTGGGGTGGCGAGAGCACCAGCGTACGGCGATAACCTTCCGCTTCGAGTACGGCGGCGGTAGCAATACCCACAGTGGTCTTGCCGCAGCCCATCTCGCCGTTGACGATGGCGGCCCGTTCGCCGCGATCGACCAAAAGCTCGGTGACGGCGTGTACCACCTCAGCCTGAGCCGGAAACAACTGCCGTTTCAGATTCGCCAGTAGGGTCTGGCGGTACGCACGTGCCTGGCCGGTATACACCGGAGGATTGGCGCGATTGAGGGAGTCGAGCAGCTCGTCGCCAAACTCGGACACAAAGTCCTGCAGGCTGATGTCGAGTGGCGAAGACAGATTGCCGTCCAGCAGCTCGCCTTGCAGCGCGGCTTCCGGTGCAGAGGTATCAGAAAAAGTATCGAGGGACATGGTGATGCTCCAGATAATATGGGGGCATGCACCGTCCCGGATGGGGCGATGGCATGCCCCAGGGTTGGGAAAAAAGATCAGTACTCGTTAGGGAGCAGCAGCGTCGTAACACTGCGGTCGCATTCGGTGATGATCCAGAGTTTCAGAGTCGCTGTGATGGGATAGGACGACATCAGCCGATCGCCGTGTTTCAGCGCGGCTTCGTTGGTAGCACGATCCTCTTCACAAAGATCTCCCCAGTCGCCACGCAGATGGCGCAATAGATATTGCCTGGGATTGATGACACCCCGTTGGACGAGGTCGTTGACGCCTTGGGTCATAACCACTTGACCCGGGTTGAAACGAGCGTGTGACAGTGTTGCCAGTGCCATGATGAATGCCTCCTGAAGGTAATGTGAGGGGTCACGGCACCCCACGGGGCGACTGGACCCCAGTGGGTGAATAAACGGCATGGATGAGCGGGCGGCGAGCCACCTGTGAGTATCGATCAACGGATGGTCAGGACCTGGCCCAGTGTTGGGGAGCCGGGGGTCATGTCCCACGCGCGGATCACGGGTACGAAGCGATCAGTGAGGATGCGGGTCTCGGCGACCGAGCCGTCATCCCGTTCCTGGTACTCCGTGGTCAAGGATTTCTCCTTGTGAGTATCGCCCTTGACCACCAACACCTTGCCGGTTCTGGAGGTCACCACACCGGACACTGCACCGGCTGCGAGCGCCAGGGCGAGATGCCAGTGGGACAGGGCGCGCGCCGGAGGCCGTGGCGAATGATGCACGGCACCCAAGTGCGTATCGAGCGACGGCCACAGCCCTTGCAGGCGCTGCACTTCGTCGGCAAATTGCGCCGGTTCGAGCGTGACACGATAAAAGTGCTCCGGCTCGGTGGGCGATGCTGGAACACAGTAGGGCTGGAACGGCCATACCTCGGGCAACTCCTCGGCTTCGAGGTCACCAAGACCGACTTGCAGTATGAGCTCCCGTGCAGCTTTGGCATCGCCGGGATTCTGCTCGCGTTGGCGAATACGGCGACCAAAGATCACCACCTGCTTGAACTGCGTATCCACCGCACGGTAGAGCCGCAAATCCGCAAAGTGACGGGTCAACCAGCCGACCAGTTCTGCGTCCAGGACATAGGCGGGGATAATGAACACCAACACGCCGTCGTATTGCAACAGCGGCAGACTGCGCTGATAGAACAGCTTTTCCAGCCGGGCGCGTCCCTGACCCTGGTAGCCGATGTTGCCATCGACGCCACGCTCAAGATCCCCGTAGGGCGGGTTGAGCCACAACAGCCCGAAGGACTGTCGTGAGATCAGGGCGTCCATCAGATCAGCGTGCAGACACCGGTCGACCAGTTGACGGGCATGGGTCGCGCGCTCGCTGTCGTACTCAACGGCAAACGCCCTCACCTGTTCACGCCCAAGGGCATGGGCTGCTTCAGCGATGGCCACACCTTCACCGGCGCAGGGGTCGAGAATGGACATTTGCCCATTGCACGGAGCCAGTGCGGACAGTGCTCGTTCGAGTGTGGGCTCATCCGTTGGAAAGTAGCCGTTCTTGATAAAGTTGCGGGCAAGCCGCGGAAACATGAGAGCCATGTGTATCTCCTTTGAAAAGAGGGAAAGGCATAGTGGGAAAAAGCTCGGGTATGCATGCGCATACCCAGCATGGAAGCGGTTCAGGCCACCCGCCGTAGCGGGTTGCCAGATTCCGGATCGTCCTGTGCAACACCCAGAGCGCCGCAACGGATCAAATCACCCAGTGCTGTGGTCAGCGCCGGGACGTCCAGGCTCAGTCGGTGGCCTTCCAGCCGTCCGAGAGCGAATGGCAGGTGGGTCAGCATTTTCCGGGACTGCAACAGTGCCAGCACGTCGTCGCGCCAGTGATCGAGCAGCGGCAAGGGACAGGTCTCCCTCACCAGCGCCCACAGGCGTTCGGTATGGTCGAGTCCATCGCTTGGCAGCAAGGCCAGTGCGCTGGCGTTGGCCTTGTCAGGCTTGACACAGCGGCTATCGAACAGCCACAGATGCACCATGGAACCGAACAGGGTTCGGCGGAAGGTGCGTGTGGAGCGTTTCTCCAGATGATCCACATTACCAATGCAGACGGGCAACGAAGCACCCTGATCGGAGATGAGGTGAAATCGATCCAGTCCCTGGTCTGTTCGACCGAGTGTCAGGCGGGCCAGAAACTCCTGAACGGCGGTGTCGCGCGCCCAGAGGGAGAGAAAGATCAGAGTGCCGTTTTCGTCAGTGACACAGCCATCGGCCATCAGGTCGGGGCATTCGTCGATACGATACAACGGTTGCGGGGATGAAGTAGTGGGCATAGTGATGTCCTCGTGATGGGAAGAGGCACCCGCGCCCGTTGGGGCGAGCGAGTGCCCCTGGGGGTTGATGATCCTTGGATGACGGTCAGCCGGTCATGGCCACTGACTTTCTGGCATTGCGCCGTGCGTGATGAGCACGTACGCCATCGCGCCAGTCACGACATTGCTCGGGAGCCATGTCGAGATAGCGCAGGGGGCACGAGTAGTAGTACGGGTGCATGGCTTCTTCCAGGGGCTTGTGGCCCCAGTCGTTACCAGACCCCTGCAGCAAATCGCAGCGGATGAAAGCTGTCGATTCACCGGTATCGAGACCGAAGATACCGGCGACTTTGGCGGTGATGCGCACCACTGACCAGAGCACGTTGCCACGCAGGGCGTGGGCAATGACTTGGTAGTGGGCGCGCTCGCCCTCTTGCGGTTGGATCAGTTCCTGGATCAGTTGAGCGCGGGTTTGCCGCGAGTAGTACCAGCCCATGGCAGGTCTCCTGTGAAAAAGGCCGGAGTCCTGCCCATCGGGGCAGTACCCCGGCGGGTGGTGGGAGGTCGCGTAAGCGACGGTGGATTAACGCGTGACGCGGTGCCAGTCCTGGGACAGGGGAGCGAACTCGTATCCCATGGCGCCGAGGCGGTCACGTTGCTGGCGCAGCAGTCGGCGATCGACGGTGGCATCAAGCTTGACAACATCGCCCAACGGCCAAAGCGCACCGAAGAGCGCGACATCCGCGTTCTCGGTCGCTGCCGTGTCGGGCACGGCGCTGCCGAACGGTGTGGTATCGATCAGCGGGTTGCTGGCCTGGCTGTCTTCTTCTGCTTCGGGGGAAACCGTAGCAGCGGGGACAGGGGCTTGTGCTTCCTCGTCGATCGGGTCGACTTCTTGCGGACTCAGCCGTTTGGCGTCATCACTGCTCAGAAGGTCGATGCTGGACAGAGTCATCCCGCCCAGGTGGGCGCGAATCTCGATGACCATGCGACCGCTGGTGTTGTACGTGGAAGGCCGAATCTCGGTAATGACGAATTCGCCGTCGTACTTGCCTTCGCGGTACTGATCCAGCTCGGCGTTCTTGATAACAAATTCGCCGATGGCGGTGGCAAGGCGACCCACATTGAAGTCACCGTTTCTGCCGTGGATAGTGCGAATGGCCAACTGGCCGGAGAGTGTGATCATGGTTCAGTTCCTCGTGCTGAAGGGTGGGATCAGAAAGCAAAGCGCTGGTCAGGGCTTTGTGGCTCTCAACAAAGCGACTCTCAACAAAGTGACTCGGCTGGCACACTGTCGTCGGCGTCGATATCCGTCGTTACCCCGTCGGATGCCGGGGCATCCTCCACAGGAGCCGGAGTCATCGCAGGCGGCGTGCTGTCATGGGGCACCTCGTCGGTGGCCCTGGGTTCAGCCTTGTACACGAGCTGGCCGTCAACCTTGATCCAGCTGACAAAGAGTAGTCGGGCTTTCAGGCTGACGCCCTGTTCGCCAGCGCGCTTCCCCTTGGTATAGGTGAAGGTGTCGGTCCACAGATCACCCAGGCGGAAGCCGATGAGTACCTTGCGCTCGGACTCGACGGCCTGTTGGCAGCGACGAATCAGATGTTGGGCTTCGCTACCGGAAACGCGCACGTCGAAACGGCGGTATTCCGGTGAATCGTTGGGACCATTCAGCGCTGCGATATCGCAGGCCAGGAAGGCATCACCTTTAGGGGGCGTCACGTCGCGAATGCGATTGAGATAACCCAGGCCGGTGATGTGCAGGTCAAAATAGGACTTGTCAGATGAAGGGTTCATGGTGAATCTCCAGAAAAATAATGAACAAGCGGAGACACACCCACCCCGACGGGGAGGTATAACCCCCGCGCGGGTTGATGGATCGAATGATCCTGGTAGTGCTGTGCATCCACCATCCCGAGAGATGGTCGTTCGCGCTGGGGATGCGGTGGCGAACGGGTTGGGTCACGCGGTCGGAACCGCGCCGTAGCCTTGAAGACCCTGACTACCTGGGCATGTCGCTGACACATCAGCGGGACATGTGGGCAGGGTGGCACCGCATCGGATGGGTCGGCCACACGCAATAGGAATCCGGGTGTATCCAATTATTCGCGAAAAGGAGCCCCTTGCGGGGCTCACTGCTCAATCGTCAAAAGTGGGCAAGCCCTCCAGGACGAGGGCATCGGGATCGAAGATGAGGATGCGCACATCTGCCAAGGCGGCAAGGTGCATGACATCAATCAGAGGCTGAGCAACCCCGGCCTCTCTTTGGACCTGATGCAGTGCTGCTGTACTGCCGCCATCGATAAACCCCAGATTTGTATCAGTCCAGGGAGTGGCGATCAACTTCACACCGACAGCATGGCTGCCTGGAATACAGAAGGCTTCAAACAGCAAGCCGGTCGGTGTAGCCGCATCCGCCAGGTGCTCAAGGTATCTCAGTGCCTGGCTCGGCAAATGGTTTGTACTGATTTCCCAGCAACGGCTGTAGTGGCCGGTATCGAAGCTGAGTCGTCGCACAACGTCCAGAGCTGCCTCGTGGCTGTAGGTATCACCGACATGCAGTGGTGTGCCGCACTCATCTGCCGTGATGGCGTAGACCACGGTCTGTACAACACCCATGCCGGTACAGTGATCGTCCAGTTCACTGCTGATGTCCTGCCCCTCGGTGACCAGGGCGAAGTCGTCACAGAAGACGCAGGGAAAACGATGAACCTGCTCATCAGCCAGGTGAGCCTGTGAGCTATGCAGCGGGAGATAGGTCAGCGGGCAGTCCTCCTCGTAACGGATTGCCAGCAGGCGTTGTATGGAAAGACCGCGGTAGCCTCGGATAAAAGGGTTGGTGGTGTGTGTCATGGGTACACTCCATTTAGAGAGGGGGAGGCGGAGCCAGCCCCCGGACGGAGTTTGGCCCCACGGGGATGGATATGGCCAGGGTGGCCTGTGAATGGAAACTCAGGCGTTGGCCCGGTCGCGCAACCGCTCCTCGATCCACTGATCGATCTCGGCGGAATACCAGCCGACGGCGCGATCGCCGATGGGCAGTGCCTGCGGAAACTTGCCGGCTTTCATCAGGTTGTAGATGTGAGCGCGCTTGAACCCGGTTTTTGCCTCGACTTCTGGGCGTCGGAGGATGCGCGGTTCACTGGAATGAATAGATGATATGACTTGGTTCATGTGTCTCTCCTTGGAGGCGTCAGGTAAGGGACACAGCTCCCCATTGGGACATGCGTCCCTCGTGGGGGTTAAGGTCATCAGGCTGGATCGATTACCAGCCTGTGTAGTTCAAGATCAGGTCGGCAATAACCTCGCGCCGGTCCAGATCCAGGCCGCCCAGATCGGACAAGCCGTGGACGCCGACTCGTTTGAGCAGCGCACCGCCAATTTCGGCGTTGTAGAAGCTGACCAGGGTGGCCAGAAAAACACGCTCGCCGGAGCTCATCACATCGATGGCATGGTCGATGGTTTCCAGGTTTGGGCACAGCTCCCACTTGTCCTGGGCCTGATCGAGCTGGGCTTGGGTGCCCATGCCGAACAAGGCGGGGCTGAGCAATTGGACGCCGCGTTTCCAGGCGCGAAAGAAGGCGTCGGGCGCTTGCGCAAAATGCCGATCATTGCGGGCAATCTGTTCCAGCATTGCCTGGTTGTTCAGGGTGTTCATGGTGCTCATGAGGAGGGTACTCCCGATGGTTGAGAATCATGGGTATGTCCGTGGATAGTCGAAGCATCGTCGCCTTGATCGGGCGATCGTCCGCGAGGTGATGCGTGGCGGACTGGTTCGGTCGTCCCGGCATCGCCAGGATGCAGCCTTGATGACCGAAGCTGCCTGGGCATGGTGCTGACCGGAATCAGCGACGCATGGGGCAAGGCTCCAATGTCCTGTGGCTGTTGGCGACGGTAAATCTGTAATGGGATGCACCCTGTTTTGGCGGGTGAGCAGGTGGAGTGGGCGTGAAAGCGAGAAAATTCGCCGAAGGCCGGAACCTTCGGCACAGAGGACGTTGCCACCGGTGGGCTTTGCAGGGCCGGGTCGTCGTCGGAACCTGGCACTGCGTCAGCATGCACACCCGGCCCGTGTCGTGGCTGGGGCCGGAATCCTCTGGCACACATCCGTGCACAAATGGAGCCCGTTTTTTCACCGGTGGGCGCCGGTACCGAATACCGCTGGCCCCGCAGGGTTTCCTGACGGCTCGCAGACCCTCATTACCGAAGTGGAAGCCGTCAGGAAACCCCGCGTGAGCAGCACATACCGATAGGAGTGACCGCCCGGTTGGCGTGATCAAGGAACAGGGGCCTTCTCGCCGGTGATGTCTCTCACCGATCGCGCACGCCGGGATAGAAGGTTGGGCATGCTGGGGCACCACACGGGGTGCAGGGGGGTTGAGTAAACCCTCGTGGCGCAAAAAGCCGCTCACGACGTTCGAGTGGATGAGCGCCTGGCCCTGCGTCCGCGACTCTTGGGCTTTCTCTGCTGCACCGGCAGACTGCCTTTGCAGTCCGGGTATTGGCTACAAGACCAGAAAGCGCCGTTCTTGCCGCGCCTTGGGTGCGTGGCCGCACCGCACTGCGGGCAGGCTGGACCTTCCGGCTGTGTGATCGTCAGGGCGACGCTTCGATACTGCTGCACCAGTTGAGCCACCCAGGTGGATTGCTTGTCGATGAAATCCTCCAGCGTCATCTGGCCTGATTCGATCATATCCAGCGCCTGCTCCCAGACGGCGGTGGTGCCGGGGTCGGCAATCGCGCTGGGCACGGCATCAATCAAGGTGAAAGCGGCCTCGGTCGCCCGAATGGCCTTGCCTTTGCGGGCGATATAGCCGCGAGCCAGCAGGCCGTTGATGATGCCAGCGCGGGTGGCTTCGGTGCCGATGCCGGTGGTCTCCTTCAGCTTTTGCCTGAGCCGCGGCTCGGTCACCAGCCTGGCCACGCCTTTCATGGCCCTGATCAATTCGCCCTGGGTATAGGGCCGGGGCGGCTGCGTCTTGAGCGCCTTCAGCTCGACCTGCTCCAGGGTACACAGGGTGTCTTTTGCCAGTGCGGGCAATGGTTGGTTCTGCGTCTCATCCTGCCCCGTTTCTCTATCCGTTTCTTTACCCTGACCAGGCATGACCCGATGCCAGCCCGATTCGATCACCTGCTTGCCTGCGGCTCGCAGCGATTGCCCGGCAGCCTTGAGTTGCACATGGGTTCGGTCGAACTCATGGTGCGACAGGAACTGGGCCAGATAATGGGCCCGGATGAGTCGGTAGACGGCCAGCTCCTTATCCGACATGGCACTTAGCTTGACCGGCTCCAGCGTCGGGATGATGCCGTGGTGCGCTGTGACTTTGCCGTCGTTCCAGGCACGTGAGCGGAGCTGGCTGTCCAGTCCGTCGACCAGGGATCCCAACGTCGGATCGGAGACCGCCAGGGCCTCAAGAACAATAGGCACTTCCGCCCGCATACTCTCGGGCAGGTAGCCGCAATCACTGCGCGGATAGGTCGTTGCCTTGTGTGTCTCGTAAAGTGCCTGGGCGATATCGAGGGTCTCCTGCACATCCAGCCCCAACGACCGAGAGCAGATTTCCTGCAGCGTGCTCAGGTCAAACGGCAGTGGCGGTGCTTCGCGTACACGCTCCGTTTCCATCTGGGTCACCGTGGCTTCACGGCTCTGGCGCAGGGCATTGGCGGCAGTTTGTGCCACGGATTCCTGCAAGCACCGATCTGCTTCGTCGGTACTGTCCTCGGGCGCTAACCAGCTCGCCTTGAATGAACGCCCACCCTGGGCAAGCGTGGTCTCGATAGCCCAGTAGGGCACAGGGACAAAACGCTCAATGGATCGGTCGCGATCCACCACCAACTTCAACGTGGGCGTCTGAACTCGGCCTACCGAGAGCACGCCGCTGTAGCCCGCCTGCTGGCCGAGTAGTGTGAACAGTCGGCTCAGGTTCATGCCAATCAGCCAGTCCGCCCGGGAGCGCGCCAGGGCCGAGTGGTACAGCGGCAGGGTCTCCGTTCCCGGCTTGAGAGTATCCAGCGCTTTGCGGATGGAGGCGTCGTTCAGTGCCGACAACCAGAGCCGCCATATCGGGCCTCGGTAGCCGCACAGGTCGAGAATCTCGCGGGCAATCATTTCGCCCTCACGGTCGGCGTCGGTGGCGATCACCAGTTCGTTGGCTTGGCCGATAATCCGCTTCACAATCTGGAATTGCGCCTTGGTCGAGGCTTTGACCTCGATGCGCCAGTGCTCCGGAATAATGGGCAGTTGCTCAATTGACCAGCGCCGGTATTGCTCGCCGTAGGCTTCCGGGGGCGCGGTTTCGAGCAAATGACCGATGCACCAGGTTACCGTAATGCCTGATCCAGTGTAGCAACCGTTGCCGCGCTGTCGGGCACCCAGCACGCGGGCGATGTCCTTACCCTGGGACGGTTTCTCGCACAGATAGACGCGCACACTGCAGCTCCTTGGGTGTTATGGGTTGGCCCAGCGACTCAATTGACGACAGGATGGCGAGTCAGGGCGGATTTGGCTGTACACAACCCGATTCGCCGACGCTCCGGGTTTTCGGCTTGGCAAGGGCGATAGGGCGAATGGCGGTTGATGGACGTCCGTGGTTCTATGCCACTGGCATAATCGGCGTTGGCGCAAAGTGAGCGGCGGAGAGCTGGTGCGGCCGCTCACGGTTCTTTTACGCTTCGGCATGCTGCTCAGCAACGGGCTCTTTGGGTGCCAGCCTTACGCGCTCGACGCGATACGGCAGGATGCCGACTCGGCGGGCCTCGATCTTGAAGGTGACGCGCTCGTTTTCGTCGGCGTCCTCCCACTCGTCCCGTACGGTCCGGCCTTCCACCAGCACGCGCATGCCCCTCTGGTACAGCGTTTGCCAGTGCTCGGCATCGCGGTGCCACAGCTCCACTGGTGCCCAGAATCCGCCCCGATCCTCGAAGCCATCCTTGGTGGGCACAGGATTGTCGAAGTAGACGTTCAGGCGCAGCAGGCGACGGGGTTCGTCGTTGCCGTTGCTGAACGCCCGGTACTCTGGCGCAGAGCCGATATTGCCCTCGCCTAAAAAACGTGTGCTCATGGTGTCCTCTCCTGGGTCAAGACGTGTTGCCGGATGCGGCCGTGGTAAACGGTTTGAGCCCGCTGGATTTTGGCTGCGCAGTCCACGGCCTGGCGGGCAATACTGTGAGTGAGACTGATCTGCATGTTCAGGGTGATCCGCTGCAGCTCCATGGCGTAGAGATCGTCGATCAGGGCGGCTGGGGTGGCTGGATCTGCGATTAGCCCCTCCCACAGCGCGACGCTCATGACGGACCGGTCGAGGTTGCGCCAGCGCAGGAAGGTAGTCCCCGCTCCCGTGGTCTGCTGGGCCAGTTGCACACTGAATCGGTTGAAGGGTGAACGGCGCGCCTGGGAAAGAATCTGCCGCTGCGCCAGGTTGATCAGGCCATCACGCAGACTGAAACATTGGCTGGCCCAGGCCTCCAGACTCCCCTTACCCTTAAAAGGTTTTAAAAGGCCTTTTAGGTAGGCTGCATGTTCCAGCTGCTGGAAGGCCGCCTGTTCCAGGGGCGAAAAGCGACGTGGGGAACGGGTGAAGGGGGGTGTCGTCATACCGGTGCCTCTTCGTCTGGTGAAACATCCTCGCTGGCGTCACCGGCGTCTTCTGCCCTATCGGCTGGCTCATCGGCAACGGTGTTCTCCGGGGCTGGCGTGTTCCGCGATGATCGGCGGCTGATTGGCGGCGCGAAGCGCGAACGGCGTGTGCCTTCGAGCAGGTCCTGGGGCAGCTCTCCGAACTTTTCCCTGGCCGCTCGTGCTGCCGCGTTATTGGCCGCGAAATCGTCGCGGCAGGCGCCGGAGTAGCGGTACTGCTGGGCCAGCGAAAACAGGCTGCGCAGCGCATGGCCCCCATCGTTGAGCCAGCGCTCCAGGGTGCTGCGGTCAATCAGCGCGGTGTGATGTGCCAGGATCAGGCGGCGTGCCAGATCGTCGTAGTCGGCCAGTAGGTAGACCGCCATAAAGCCCAGCTGGGCATTGACGAACAACGGCAGCTTGACGGGCTGCACGTTGAGGTTTTCTCCCAGACTGAGGGCTGCGGGCACATCCGCCAGGGCCTGATCCACCTGTTCGCGCAGGGTCTGCAGGCGTGTCCGGGTATCGTTGATCTTGTCCTCAATCCGCAGCATCCACCAGTCCGAGTAGGGATCGTCCTGCTCTGAGCCGCGCTTGAGCTTGTTCATGATGGACAGGAAGCCGTTGAGTCCGATGATGCCTGGCTTGCCGTCCGACGCAGCACGACCGTGCCAGATGCGGGAGGCGTGGTGAGTATGCAGCGTGAGTGCCATCGCGCTGCGCAGCGATCCGAGGTTGAGTTGCAGAGATTCGTTGGCCATGTGAGCGACTCGCTGTGGAAGATCGAGTCGCCAGCATCGGCAACGGCGGGAAGGCTGTCAGTAAAGAAACCGCACCCATTCGCCGCCCGTTTGAAATACCAGGTGTGATTGAGGCAGTGACCGGGTGGGGGGTAGGTGAGGAAGGCTGCGTGTTCCGGTTATGCCACTGGCATAATTCCTGTCAGGCTTTGTTGAAGATCGACTGCGGGCGGGCGAGGTGTGCCCTTGCTGGCTCAGGGTCTGTGTCCGGGTTGGGGAGGGCCGTGTGTTCCATTATGCCACTGGCATAATCGGTTATCAGCCTTTTTGGAAGATTGCCTGTAAGCGAGCGATATGGGCTTTCACCTGCTCAGGGTCTGAGGGCTGGGTGGGTCCCGTACTCTCGCCGTCGATGTGTGGCGCCGATCGCTCAGCCTTGAACTCCTTGATTGGATCGACCCCTGCCCAGGCATGGAACTCGCCTCGGATCGCTTTCTGGATCAGGCCAAACAGGTAATTGACCGGTTTCTTGATGTAGCTGTCGCAGCAGCGAACGTCCCACTCATCGATCACCGGCTGTTGCAGTTCTCTGTCGACCTTCCTCAATGCGAGCAATGCGCCAGCTTTCTGCTCATCGTCGAGACGATCAAACCGCAGTGGCAGATTCAGATGTTGCAACTCGTTTAGTACTGTACGTACATTACTATTTTTAATACTTCTTTTACGTACAGTACTACTGTTCTTCGGAATCGGAAGAATGCCGTCAGACGGGCCTTTGCGGCCCGATTCCGATTTCGAAGAGGGCTCGTCGTAATCCCGAAGAAGGGCCTGAGCGCTCTCTTCGGTTTTAGAGTTATCCACAGGCTTGATCTTGGTGGCGTCGCCGTGCCAATTTTGCCCTGCTAGGCGCTCCGCCATGACCTGCAGGCGCGAGGGCAGCGTCCGGCCGCTGATCAACGGGTCTTCGGTGATTTCTCTGAGTGCGTTGGTGCCGACGATCCGTACAGCCTTGGCGGCATGGGTCAGCGCCTGGCTGACCAGCCCCAGGTACTCGGTATCGAGTTGCATGGCCTCGAAGGGTGACAGGGGTTCGTCATGGAGCACATACAGGTTACCCAGCAGGCGTCCAGATCTGGGGTCACGTCGTCGCCGGACCAGGCTGAGCCAGCGGGTCAAGCGTAATTGGGTCAGCGCTCTGGCGACGGTTTCGTGGGACGCTTTGGCTGTGCACGGCATGGACGCCAGGTAGGGTCGCAGGCGCTCATAGGTGGGGAAGGCGGTTATGCCGTCGTCGTTCAGCAGCAGGCGAAAGACCTGCCAGGCATTGCGCTCCAGGGGGGTCAAGCGGCGATCGAGAAACAATGCTCTGGGCACGCTTTCGTGGCGGTTGCCGCTGAACAGGAAGCCGTCCTGCGCGGTGAATGTGGCCGGGCGCGTGTCTAAGCGTTGAGCTGCGTCATCCAGAAGCGTGGTTAGCGCAGCGGGGCCACTGTCGCGGCCCGGTGTTTCGCTGGCCATGGGTCACACCAGACCCTGGTCGATCCAGGCATTGATCGTTGACCACAGGACGGAAGCGGGCAAATTGAGGTCTTCAGCAAGATCCAGCGTAAGGTCGAGCAAGGCCATGGGGTCATCCAGGGCGATACCGCGCTGTTTGACCTCGGGGTCCCATCGCCGCCACAGTTCGGTGTCCTGTGCCTCGCTCAATCCGGGATGGCGGCCTTTACGCTTGGGCAGGCCGAGAATGTCACGGCGCAAGGCGACTTCCTGATGCGTCAGGCCGTAGAACTTGCTCACCATCTCGGTACTGGCGCCCAGGCGCAGCATGCGATCAACCGCGGCGATTTCTTTCTCAACGTCCGCTACCTGGCGCAACAGGCGCTGCAGCACTTCGCGGTTGACGGTGACGGAACACCAGGGCACGGAGGCATTGATCAGTACGCTGACCAGGGCGGGGTGCTTCAATGCGCCCAGTTCCTGTTCGCCGAACCCCATGGCTTTGCAGCGCCGCAGCTGGCCGTTGCGCAGATCATGCAGTGCCTGCGCAATCACAGCCTGGTTGAGTGGGTGGGGTGCCGACATGCTTCCTCCTGGAACGCTATGAACCCCCGGGGGGTGTGAGTTCTGTGCCAGTACCCGACTCCAGCTCCACCAATCGGCGTGACAGCCGCAGCAGGCGGAACAACTTGACCAGACCGTTATCGCTCAGCCGCGATAGTGAATCGTGATGGGTGCCTTGATGCCCCTGCAGCAGAGGCCCCAGTAAGTCCAGCAGCCGCAGATTGTCGATGCCACCGGTGGGCGGGCTTGATGAGTGGAAGCCTGCACTCAGCGCATGCAGCAGGGTAAGGACTGCGCGCCCCATCAGCGGTATCACCTGACCATCAACGGACAGTGCCTGCATATCGCAGCGGAAGCCGATCCCCGTATCGGTTGGCTGTATGTGGTGAGCTTGTCCTGTCTCATGGGCCATTTCGGTGGCGAACTGGGCAATATGCACACGCAGGCTGTCGGGTGCGTCCAGACCGGGCTCGATGTACCAAACGTCGGTGATGGGGTAGAGCCCGCCAGCCTGGACTGGGATCGCCTGCAGAACGGTCGACTCGAAGTCCGGCTGTGTGTTGCCTGTTTGGTCCGCCAGCAGGCGCTGGATGTCCTGGAGTCGGTCGGTGGTTGTCGCTGGCGTGACCACATGGGCCTGAAGTCGCTCGTTGTCGGGCGCAGCCAACACAGGACTGCCGATATCGTTGGCCGATGAATCAGGACGTTCCGGAGGTGGAGACTCCTTTACGTTCGCCGGTTTAGGTGTTGTAGGTGCTGTGTCAGTCCCTTGTTCGCCTGCCGGGGGCGCCGGGGGTTGTGGCTGTGATTTACCTGGGCTCTGCTCGATGGAGCGAGGGGCAGGATCGTCTGCGGCAGGGCGTTGTTTGAGGGCTGCACCGGCTGACGTCAGGCGGTTGCGAACATCAGATTCCGTGATATCCAGGGTCAGGGTGTCGTAGTCGACCTGCAGGAGTTCGGCCATCTGTCCAATCAATTCGTCCTGGATGCGCCTGACCGAGAAACCCTCCGCGTCGCTGTCGAAGGTTGCGAGCACATCGTGGAACAGGCTGGCAAATGCCATTTCCGCGCCGCGGCTTATATTCAGAGCGTCCCAGGTCCTTTCGCTGGACTTGCGCAAGGCGGTCAGCCGCTCGATCTGTGGCCGTCCCAAACCGCTATAGAGCACGGTGGGGATGGCGGGAAGCAGATAGAGCACGGCATCCTGCATGCGACTGATGTGGGGTTGGGTGATGGGATAACCGTCCGCAGAAAGGCGCCGGGCCAGTTCGGTTTGAGTCAGTGTGGTGCCCGATTCGACCTCGTACAGCTCGCGGGCTTTCTCGATACCCAGAGCGCGCTCAATGAAGGTCAGTCCCCCGTGCAATTCGTTCTCGGCCAAGTGCCCGGTCAGGGCGACAATTTCACCGCGCTCCGGCCAGGGGCGGAATAGGCACTGGATGCGAAAGAATGTCTCGTCTTTCGTTTCAGTCCACAGCTCATTCAGGATTGCCAGACGGGTATTGCCGCCGTTGCGGATAATGTAATGGCGTTCGCCGGGCCGGCGGGTGATGGCCGGTGGCGTATCAAGCCCGCGCTTTCGTATGGATTCCTTGAGCTCTTCGTAGCGGGGGTTGCGAGTGACTCGCGGGTTTAGGTCATACGGCAGCAGTTGCTCCAGGGTCACGGTCATAGGTGTGTCGGCGATGGGATCGCTTAACGCCTCTGCGTCAGGGCCACTGCGTCGGAACTGATCGGCCAGTAATTTGCTGGCCATGTCTTTGGAGGTGAGGTCAGCCATCGTGGTCACACTCATCGGCAAAGCGGGTTTCTCGCCGCATGCGTGCCAGTGCGCTGCGGGTGGCACGATGGTCGCTCGACGTTGAGCCGGTGTAGATCGGTGGCAGTCCGGGTTTGGTGAGTTTCAAGTGACCCCCACCGGTACGCTCTACGTGCCAGCCTTCGGCTTGGGCAAGTTCGATTAGTGGTTTGAGGCGCTTATAGCCACGCGAGGGAATCGGCAAGCGGGTCATGAGGCAGTCCTCCGGTGGGCTCCAGCTTGCAGTCGGCTAAATGCCGGTTGCCAGGCAGGCAGCAGCTCGCAGGCCAGCGCGCGCATGGTGTCAAGGGCGGCAGGCGTGATCCGTCCTTTGGGCCGACGGTATTCCACCCGGTGAACGGGCAGTGCCTGGGTCGAGGCGCGTGGGTAGGCTTCAATGGCCGGGATGCTGGTATCGAGCGCAACGATGCCAGGTTCGTTGGCAAACAGGTCGCGCAGTGCCTGCTGGATCACCCGTGCATTACTGGAGACCGGATGAGCCCGGTTGATAAGCAGGTGCAGGGATGGCGGTTCGATGCCAAGGCGCTGGTAGGGGGCGATATCCTGCATCAGCTGCAGGGTGCCGCGTCGAAATTCCCGTGCCGCCAAAATCTCTGGCGTGACCGGCGAGAGGGCAATATCGGAGGCCAGTACCGCCATCTCCAGCAGAACACTCCTCGCGCCCTGGGTATCGATCAGCAGCAAATCATAATGAGGACGGAACACTGGTAGCAGATTGCGCAGGCGCAGCCGTCCATCGGGCGCGTGAAGCAGCAGTGTGTTCAACTGACCCTTGTCGTCATTGGACAGTACCAGGTCCAGGCCGTCGATGGCGGTGTGGGATACCAGGTGAGAACGATCCTGTTCATTGAAGGCCAGCAGCTCATAGATACCGCCTGGTGCGTGGGACCGTAGGGTGAAATAGCTGGACAGGGTTGGCTGGACATCCAGGTCGAGCAGTAGCACCCGCAGTCCAGCATCAGCCGCGATGCCGCCCAGATTGGCGGCCGTGGTGGTTTTGCCCACCCCGCCCTTGGTTGAAATAATGGAAACGACCTGCATGACTGTGCTCCTCACAGGGTTGCGTTCGAGAAGGCTGGGGTCAAGTACGGTCGTTGAGGCGCTCTTCGATCCACTGGTCGATCTCGGCGGCATCCCAGCCAACGGCGCGGACGCCGAGGCGAAGCGCCTTCGGGAACTTGCCGGCTTTCATCAGGTTGTAGATGTGCGCACGCTTGAAGCCGGTTTTGGCCTCGACTTCCGGACGGCGGAGGATGCGGCGTTCAGTGCGAAAGGCCTGGGTCATCTGTGTAGACATGGTAAGCACTCCTGTACGCTCAATAGCGCGGTGAAGAATGTGCTGCCCATTCAATGCCAGCTGGATGGGATTGACACTGCAACTGCAGGTTCCAGGACTGCAGTTGCAGTCAGCCGGCCTCGTCGCCGACGTGCCGCTTGGCGGCACTGAACTTCGCCCAGAGTGTCCGTTCACTGATGCCGGGGTGCCCTGGATAATAGGCCAGAAGGGCACTGATGATGGAGGCGGTGGTGTCGAAGGAGGAATAACGCTTTCCGCTCGGGGACTCGCCCAGCAGCAGGGTCAGCAGACCGCCGATAATGCTCAAGTACGTAGACTCGCCACGGGGCGAGAGGGTCTTGTCCTCTCCCGCCCCACAGTCCGTTTTTTCGCTGAGCAAACGGTGCTGATCCTGTAGTGCTTTGAAGGACTGCTCCAATTCCGTGAATCGCAGCTTGAGCGCCTCTCGATCAATCAGCAGGGCCTGCAAGTTGTCCAGGTTGATGGCGGAATGCAAGTGGCGCTCGATGCCTTCGAACAGGAATTCTGGCTTTTGGTCTGGGTAGTAATGAGTCATCCAGGCTTTCAGATCCACATGCCTGACGGTGAGGTCGGGCTGTGTCAGCAACGTTGGATCATCGCAGGTGATGCCGGACTTCCCGTAAGGTAGCTCGCCGTTGCGGAAGGCATCGTACAGCCGCTCCAGGTTCAACTTCAGCATCGGCCAGCGGGGAAAGTCATTTACATCCAGAACGATCTTGTCGCCCAGGGTGTTGAGTATGCGGGCCTCGAATCGTACAAGACCGCTCCAGCGGATTGCCGCCTCAATGGGGCGATAGAATACTTTTGAATGCTGCGTTTGGTTGGACTTCCCCATGTCTCATCCCAGCCACTTGGCCTCCTGGCGTTAGCTCAACAGGTCACCTGCCCACAGGCTTTCCGGCTCTGACTGGCTGGGCGGTGATGCAACGTTGGGGAGTGTGACGCGAATGAGAGCTACAGATAACGGTGTATATGGACTGCTGCACCGCCTCATTGTTGCCAATCAACGTATGCCGCCGAGACAGCGGCTTCCCATCGTTGGTCACGAGTTTTCGAAGCGATCAGGCGGCTGTAAAGACCTGATAGGTCAGCGGTGTTGTTCGAGGGGAAAATGCAATCTTCTAGATCAGCGGTGTCTGGCCTGTGATCAGAAAAATTGCAGACTGCGTCACAGAAACCTGGCGGTGGTCTCGAGTCTTGTCATAGCGTCGATGCTTTTTGTATCTTGAGGCAGATATAAAAAGAATGGCAGCGGGTCTAATTGCTGACGTAATTGACCCGTCGGATAAAGTTTCTCAATTGCTTCGATGGCTCATTGTCTGGTCGCAGCAAGTAGGTCGTCAATATAAAAGTGTTGTCAGCCAGGGGTCTCGTGACGACGTCTTTGTGGTGTGATACTTCTGCGTGTGCTGTCGTGGAAAAGCCCACTCCATATCCGGCGGCGACCAGTGTAAGCATCAGGTCATGGGTAGATACTCGCTCGGCAACGACAGGGCTCTCATTGCTTGATCGGAGCACTTTGTCCAGTTGTTGGCTGCATCCTTCGCAATTCTGTGGATCACACAGAACCAGGGGATATCTCATTACTTCCTGGAGGGGCACGTGTTTGTGCGTCAGCAAAGGGTGTCTTGCCGGCATGGTAACCACGAGAGGGTCGTGCCAGACAGGCTCGGCGAGAATCCCGTCCTCGATTTCATCGGCGAGCGCCAGCCCGGCGTCGTATAAGTCATTACGCAGCCCCAGCAGTTGCTGTGAGAAGGGCATCTCTGACAAACGAATCTCGACTTCGGGTTCTTCTTCTCGACAGCGGGCGAGTAGCATGGTCAAACGACTGCGTGCGATGCCATCGGAGAGCGCAATGCGCAGCTTGCCGCGATAGCCGGAGGCTGCTGCTTTGGCATTGGCTTTCGCCTGATCCAGGCAAAGCAGGACTCGGCGAGCATCTTCAAGGAAGACCTCGCCGGCCCAAGTCAGTCGTGCTCCACGTGATGTTCGCTCAAGTAGCAGCACGCCGAGCTCGGTTTCCAGGTTCTTGATGGTTCGAGAAAGGGGTGACTGCTCGATATGAAGGCGCTCGGCCGCACGACTGAAATGCAGCTCTTCGGCGACGGCAATGAAATAGCGTAGATGGCGTAACTCCATGTCAAACATCCTCCCTGTACAACGCCACCAAAATGCGATCCTTGGGCCAGACCGGTTAAACGCGGCCTGGCGGATCGACTTGTCGTGCCGGTTCCCCCCCCCTGGCTGGAGCTGGCGCCTGGCAGGCGGCGTCAGCTGGCGGTGAAAGCAGTCAAGAGGACAGCGGTTCTCTATACGCTTGGAGTCCGCGACGGGGTGTCCACTGCGGATCGCTTTTACCTTGTCGCGCCCAGTGATGTCATTGTGTTGACGTGTTAAGTATTGACTTAATTAAGCTCTTTCAACAATATCACAGAATGAACAGCTTTTCTGCCATTGCCGATCCTACGCGTCGAAGAATCATGGAATCTCTGGCGCAGGGTCCGCTTTCGTCGGGAGAAATCGCTGGGTTGTTCCAAATATCGGCCCCAGCAGTATCCCAGCATTTGAAAACTTTGCGCGAGGCGAGGTTGGTTCAGGTGCGTATTGAAGCTCAGTGGCGGATCTATGAGTTGGACAGGGAGGGGGTTGATAAGCTGGTTGCGTGGGTGAGCATGCTGGGCTCCTCGGAAATGGCTGGCTGTGACTACAGAAAACATTATTGATAGTGTGCTGAGGATTTGGTTAAAGGATATCAATCGGTAGATTTTGTGTGAGGGTTCTGGTTGACATGAATGAGTCCTGACGTTGTACTGCTTTTCCGCGAGCTCATGTGGCTACGGGGAACCAAAGGGTAAATGTGGTCGTATCCGGGGTGGAGGCAGCTTCTACACGGCCTCCGTGTGCCTCGACGATGGATCGCGTGATCGCCAAACCCAGTCCAGCCCCTTCGCTTTGGCGCGTCCTGGATGGGTCGGCCAGATAGAAGCGATTGAAGATAAGGGGCAGGTGTTCTGCGGGAATTTTTGGTCCTGGGTTGCGTACACTCAGCGATACCTCGTTGCTCGAGTGACTGGCCAACCGCACTTCTATCTCTTTGCCCGATGGAGTGTGGCGAATCGCATTGGACAAGAGGTTAGAAACAGCTCTTCGCAACATGGCGCGATCGCCGTGTATGGTTGGCACCTTGCCAGTCAGCAGCAGTTGAACTTGCTTATCCTCTGCCAGGGCTCCGAAAAAATCGAAAAGCTCCCTGACTTCCCGGGCCAGATCCAGAGGTTCGTGAACGGGCTTGAGCAAGCCATGGTCGCTCTTGGCCAGCCACAGCATGTCGTTGACCATTTTGGCCAAGCGCTCTTGCTCCTCCAGATTGGAGTACAGCAACTCCTGATATTCCTCGAGAGCTCTGGCCTTGCCCAGCCCGACCTGAGTTTGGGTAATGAGGCTGGTGAGCGGGGTGCGCAACTCGTGGGCAATATCGGCGGAGAAGTTGGAGAGGCGGGTGAAGCTGTCCTCAAGCCGCCCGATCATGTCGTTGAACGAATCAACCAGGCCCTGCAATTCTCCGGGTACTTCGGCGCGCTCCAGACGCACATGTAGTTGGTCGGCCTGGATGCGAGACATCTTTTCGGAGAGCCCTCGCAAGGGGGCGTGCCCCTGGTGTACGCCGAACCAGGCGGCCACTACGGTGGCGACGCCGGCAAGGCTCATGATAAGCCATAGACTTTGACGAAAGATTCGCAGAAACTGCGAGTGAAATTCCATATCAATCGCCGTGGTGATTTGATAATTCCGACCGTTGACATTCGCTTGCTTGATCACGCCCCGATAGGTTTTGCCATCCGACTGCCAGGTATACAACTGGGCAGGACTGATGCTGGTGACCGGAAGTAACGCTTTCGTCGGTTGTGCGAGATCCGCACCGGGGGTGCTATAGAGAATGGCTCCCCTGGGATTCTGTACCTGGTAGTAGACGCCATGGTGCCCCGACACGGCCCGGGACAGGAATTCGAGCAACCGTACCGGTTCGTTGTCGGCCTCACGGAGTGATTTCTCTATCGCCTTGGTCATTACCGCCAGCTCGCCGGCGTCCTGCTCGGCAAAGTGACGTTCCACCGCATTTAATACCAGGTTACCGATCACGATCAGGCTGAGGCCGATAGCCATCCCCACGAACACCATTACCCGGCTCGTGAGCGAAAGGGGTTGGCGGCTAAGGCGCTTCATCGTCGGTTTCTGCGTCGAGTTTGTACCCCATGCCGCGGACCGTGTGGATCAACTTGGGCTCGAATTCATCATCTATTTTGGCACGCAGACGACGGATGGCCACGTCAATCACGTTGGTGTCGCTGTCAAAGTTCATGTCCCAGACTTGCGAGGCGATCAGCGATCGTGGCAGCACTTCGCCCTGCCGGCGCATCAGAAGCTCCAGTAGTGAGAACTCCTTGGCGCTGAGCGCAATTTTCCTGCCGGCGCGTGTCGCCCGCCGCCTGGGGAGATCCAACACAAGATCGGCAACACACAACCGATCTGTCTGCACAGGCACCGTGCTCCGTCGCAGCAGGGTACGCACGCGCGCCAGCAGTTCCGCAAAGGCAAACGGCTTGACCAGATAATCGTCGGCACCGAGTTCCAGCCCCTTGACCCGGTCATCCACGCTGTCGCGGGCCGTCAAGAAGAGCACCGGTGTCTGTCGGCCTGCCTCGCGCAGCGATTGCACGATGCGCCAACCATCAACATCCGGTAGCATGACATCCAGGATGATCAGGTCGAAGGTTTCGGTCATGGCCAGATGATGGCCGTCCAGGCCATTGCGAGCGAGAACGACTAAAAACCCAGCCTCGGTCAGGCCCTGGTGAAGGTAATTACCTGTTTTTATTTCGTCCTCCACTACCAGAAGACGCATAGCGAGCGCTCCCTTACAGAATGTCCTCAACAGTCTAGCGGCTGAATTCCAACGGCAAGATGACGCATAGATTACATAATTGTCATGTTAGAGTCATGCTGGCGACAGGGTGAGTTGGCTAACGTAAGGGCCGCGATGGGTAGAAGCCCTGTCGGGAAGGCAACTAGATGTTACCGAGTAGGGAGGAGATTTCATGAGTGATTCGATGCCAGGCAGGTTATTGCCTCTGTCACGACGGCGTTTTGTGCAGGGCTTGGCGGCCGGTGGCGTATTGGCGTTGTCGCCGGGATGGCTACAGGCGCGTGCAAACGGCGGGGGCAGTACGCAAACGGGTTTGGCGCCAGTGCTGACAGGGCGAGAGATCGATCTCACCATCGCCGAGACACCAGTCAACTTTACCGGCGTGACACGCATGGCGACCACAATCAACGGATCCATTCCCGGGCCCACCCTACGCCTGCGAGAGGGCGACGAAGTGACGATCCGGGTCACCAATCGGTTGCCAGTGTCTACTTCAATCCATTGGCATGGCATCATTCTGCCATTTCAGATGGACGGCGTGCCGGGAATCAGCTTCTCCGGTATCGCTCCCGGCGAAACCTTCACCTATCGATTCAAGCTGCAGCAAAGCGGCACCTATTGGTATCACTCCCACAGCGGCTTTCAGGAAATGACCGGCATGTACGGCGCGCTGATCATCGAGCCCCGCGAAGGAGAATCCATCCGCGCCGACCGGGATTATGTGGTGCAGCTGTCCGACTGGACCGACGAAGATCCCATGCGGGTATTCGGCAAACTGAAGATCCAGGGCGACGCCTACAACTTCAATCAACCTACTGTCGGCGACTTTTTCCGCGATATTTCCAGCCTCGGATTGGCGGGAGCCTTGGATAAACGCCAGATGTGGAACCAGATGCGCATGAATCCGACGGATCTGGCCGATTTGTCAGCCGCCACGCTGACCTACCTGATGAACGGCACGACGCCCGCTGGCAATTGGAGCGGACTGTTCAAGCCGGGCGAACGTGTTCGCCTGCGCTTTATCAACGGTTCCAGTAACACCTTCTATGATGTCCGTATTCCAGAACTCAAAATGACCGTGGTCCAGGCGGACGGCCAGGACATAGAACCAGTAAGCGTCGATGAATTCCGTTTTGGCCCCGGCGAAACCTATGACGTATTAGTGGAGCCACGCAACGATGCCTATACCATTTTCGCGCAGAGCATGGAGCGAACCGGCTATGCGCGCGGAACCCTGACGGTGCGCGAGGGCCTCGAAGCAGCGGTGCCCGCGCTGGATCCCGTGCAATGGCTGACCATGGCCGATATGATGGGCAACATGGATCATGGCGCGATGAGTCACGATGCTATGAAGGACATGGATCATTCAAGTATGGGCCACGGTGGGGCTGCGATGGACCACAGCCAACACGCCATGCAGAAAAATCCACTGGCCAGGCCCTCCCGTGAGGTGCGCCACGCTAGTACCGAATATGGTCCGTCGGTAGACATGCGGGTCGAGATGCCGCGCACCAACCTGGATGACCCCGGTGTCGGACTCCGCAACAATGGCCGTCGCGTACTGACGCTTGCCGATCTACGTTCGCTTGACGGCGTACTGGACGACAGGCGCGCCCCGGCACGTGAGATCGAGCTGCACCTGACCGGCAACATGGAGCGTTACAGCTGGTCCTTCGATGGCCTGGAGTTTGGTCAGAGCACCCCGGTTTCCATGCGCCATGGTGAGCGTCTGCGGGTGATCCTGCAGAATGACACCATGATGACCCATCCCATGCATCTGCACGGCATGTGGAGTGAGCTGGAAAATGACCAGGGAGAGCTGCTGGTGCGGCGCCACACCATTCCGGTGCAGCCGGCCCAGCGAATCAGCTTTCTGACGACCCCCAATGACCTCGGGCGTTGGGCCTGGCACTGCCATCTGCTGTTTCATATGGACGCGGGCATGTTCCGCGAGGTGGTGGTGTCATGAATAAACTGCATCGTTATGGCTTCTTCACTCGCTCGGCTGTGCTCGGCATGTTGACGCTGGCCAGCCTGCCGGTATGGGCGCAGTCTGACGATCCGCACAGCGGACACGGTTCTTCGTCGACAGCGGCCCGAGAAGCTCCAGAACAGGTCAAGGCTGTGCCGTCTTCTCAACAGGCACAAGCCACCAGCAGCAGTAGCAGTAGCATGAATTCTGCTGATATGAACATGCAGGGCGGTGAGGCTCCCACCGATGCCCGTGACCCACATGCTTATTCCGACGGCTATACGCTGACAGATGGCCCTTATACGCTGTTTTCGCAACGACAATTGACGCTGGCCGATGAGCACCGCTTTCGGGCCCTATTGGCCGATCGCCTGGAATATGACGCCGGTAGCGAGACCGGGGTTTTCGATATTCAGGGCTGGTATGGCACGACCTTCAACCGTCTGGTGGTCAAACTCGAAGGCGACGTCGCTGATGGCCGTCTTGAAGAAAGTCAAACCGATGTACTCTGGAGCCGTGCGTTGAACGGCTATTTCGATACCCAGTTGGGTATACGGATGGATCAGTACGACGAGGGCAGAGATCGCCAGTGGCTGGCTTTCGGTTTGCAGGGTCTTGCCCCTTACTGGTTTGAACTGGATATGACCGCCTATTTGGGTGAAAGCGGCAGAACCGCACTGACGCTCGAAGCGGAGTACGAGCTCCTCCTGACCCAACGATTGATTCTACAACCCCGTGCCGAGCTGACGCTTTACGGCAAGGATGATGTGGACAATGACCTGGGAAGTGGGATATCAGATAGCGCCCTTGGTCTGCGACTGCGCTATGAGTTCTCGCGCCAGTTTGCCCCTTATGTTGGAATTGAGTGGACAAACAAATATGGCAATACTGCCGACTTTGCCCGCGCGGCTAATACACCTGTGCGCGATACGCTTTATGTCGTGGGTGTACGGTTGTGGTTCTAAAGCGTCCGAAAGACGCATTTTGGGTCTTCCCCAATCATGGTGGGTAATCATTGACGGATTCCAGCCGGATACAACTGCAGGCCGCCGAGGTGAAAGTAGATGGCATCGCGGAATCGTTGCTTGTTGCGGAACCCCCGCGCCCGTGTC
>Ga0207884_1000113_pt1 | contig 86498 bp, 82 predicted proteins | sample MalvirmetaMSP144_FD_184236 | JGI IMG/M metagenome (GOLD analysis project Ga0207884, IMG submission 184236) | Marine viral communities from the Deep Pacific Ocean - MSP-144 (SPAdes) | ecosystem: Environmental > Aquatic > Marine > Oceanic | place: Pacific Ocean | collected 2011-07-08 | reverse complement strand
CCGCACCCAGGCCACCGTCGTACACCGCGCTGAACGTCACCGGCGTGTCATCACCCAGGTCGAAGGACAGCGTCCCGCTGTCCGCGCCCAGGGTCGTGTCACCCGTCGTCGCCGCGCCATCGCTCGCCGTCGGCTCAGTGTCGCCGGGCGGTGGCGGTGGTGGCGGTGGTGGCGGTGGTGGCGGTGGTGGCGGTGGTGGTGGCGGTGGTGGCGGTGGCGGTGGCGGTGGCGGTTCAGTGCCATCGAGGATAGTCACTGTGCCCTGCGCATCCGCAATGGTTGCGCCGGTGGCATTGCTGAGATTCACCAGGAAGCGCTCGGTGGCCTCCTCCAGGTTGTCATCATTGGTCTGGACAGACACCGTCGCCGTTGTCTGACCGGGTGCAAAGGTGATAGTCCCTGTCTCGGCATCATAATCACCGCCAACCACCGTCGCGCTGCCATCTGCCGTCGCGAACTGTACAGTCACCGGCTGGTCACTGGGCCCTGACAGGCTGAGGGTCAATTCAGCCGTCTGGCCTTCGGTCACGGTCACATCATTGATGCGAATGACGGGGATAAAATCGTCGAGAATGGTCACAACACCCTGTGCATCACCGATAGTCGCTCCGGCGGCGTTGCTCAGGTTCACGGTGAATTGCTCGGTACCTTCCTGCAGGTCATCCGCATTCGTCTGGTACAACACGGTGACGCTTGTTGTCCCCGGCGCGAAGGTGATGGTGCCGGACTGGGGGTCGTAGTCACCACCGATCACTGTTGCCGACCCGTCACTGCTCTGGAATTGCACGGTCACCGGTGTATCGCTCGGCTTTGAAAGACTGATGACCACCTCGGCCACATCACCTTCCACCACCGTAACGTCACTCACCGACAGCACCGGAGGTACCGGTGGCGCCGATGGACCCCCAGCTGTCACTACGACCGTCACCGTCGCCGTATCACCGTTATTGCCATCCGGCGTCGTCGCCGTGTAAGTAAACGTGTCGGTACCGACAAACCCTTCGTTTGGGGTATAGGTGACCGTGCCGTCGGCGTTCACTATCACGCCACCGTTGGCCGGTTGACTGACGTTGGTAATGATGGAGCCTTCGACAAAGACATCATTGACCTTGACGGAAATCACTACGGGCACACCCTCTTCCGTCGTTTCGGCATCATCAACCGCATCGACTGTCAGCAGGGCCGGCTCTTCGGCAAACAGCACGCTCTCGTCAGGCGTGAAGACGGCAACCGAATGGAACTCTTCCGTGTTTTCAACAATGCGGGCCAAGCGCACGAAACCGTGCCCTTCACTGACGCCGCCGCCCTCGGCACCGGCAGCCGGAGCCTCGAGGCCGTCCAGAATATCGCCGTCGCCGTCCAGGTTCGCCAGCAAGGCCTCTATCGTCTCGTCCTCGACGGCGCTCTCATCGGCGGTCGCGGCACGCTCAGCCACGATATCGCGCGTCAGCAGCAACTCGGGGACTTCGGCCACCGCCAGCGTGCTGCCATCTTCCAGCAGCAGTTCCACCGCACCGCCATTCGGCGTGACCACCGTCTCCCCTTCCAGCAGGACATCACCCGGCTGGAGTTCTCGCAAGTCCCCGTCCGGGCGGCGCGCGTAGGCGGTGCCTGAAACCGAGACGACTGTTGCAATCGGCTGACTTGCCATGATGTGTTCTCCTGAAACCGTAGGCACGCGATTCACGTGCATTGACCAACATCTTGATCGTAAAACAACAGACGATGGCCGGCATTGTACGAAAGGCCAAGAACCGCCGTGGAAAGGTGATGCTGTTCACAGAACTGGGTGAATCCTGCCCTTTCGCATCAATACAGTGATCGTACGCAGGCTTGGATGGGCGTTGTCAGTGTTCCCGGGGCCGGTGCGGTCGGCCAGGAAAGGCCTTCAGATGCTGGAAAACCAACAGGCCCGGAGAGACCGTCTTTGCGTGCGGAAAACGCTAGAGACGCACATCGGGGCGAAGCCCCAAGCGGACCACCAACCACAACGTCCAGGCAAGCCAGCACAGAAGCGCGGCTCGAGCGATCTGAAACCCGTACTCCGTGAAATAGGTCTGCTCCTGCAACGGCGTGACCAGCGCCTGCACTATCCCGGTGGCGGCTGGCAGCGAAGTGGCAACGATCTCGCCAGTGGGTGCGATGAATAACGAAGCACCGACGTTGGCGCTACGCACAACAAACCTGCGGTTTTCGATCGCTCGCAAGACAAGGTGCGGCAGGGGAATGGAATACGCGCGGCGCAGTGGACCGAAAGCGGCCTCATCGTTCGACATGTTAACCAGCAGATCAGCACCAGCACGGGACAGCGCACGAACATGCTGCGGGAAGAATGCCTCCCAGCAGATGAAGACGCCAAGCTGCAGCGCGCCCCCGTCAAGCGGCCGACTGGTCTCTCCCCGCGCCATGCGCGACGGCCACCGCTCTAGCCAGCGCTCCGGCAGCCAGCCCTCCAGTGGATTGTGCTCGGCTCCGGGCACGAGCTTCACCTTGTGATATTCCTCCGTAATGTCGCCGGCAACGGGAACCAGAAAAGCGGAATTGGATAACCGGGGTTTCCCAGCGGCCGAGAGGGTCATGGAATAGGCACCAACCAGTATGGGTGTGTGTGTGTCCGCGGCAGCCAGCGACAACTCCTGCAGGATGTCCAGATTCTCTGCAGAGCGCAGCCACAGTGGCAGGCTGGTTTCCGGCCACACCGTCAACGCGGCAGCAGAAGACCCGGTTGCGGCTTCTCGGGTGACCCTGATGAACTCGGCGAACATGCGCCTGGTTTTCGCTTCATCGTGTTTTTCTTCCAGCGTAATATCGGTGTGCAGGGCACGTACCGGCACTTTGGGCCCCGCTTCAATGAGGCCCTCGACCGCCGCCTGGCGCCACATACCATAGCCCAACACTGACGCACTCAGGCACAGCGTCAGCAACCACCAGGAGACCCTGCCGACACCGCGCGCCCGCCAACACTGCGCTGCCAGTACATTCACTGCCATGACGCAGAAGCTGATACCGAACACCCCCGCCACGTCTGCAGTTTGCAGCAACAGCGGGGCCTGCCACAGGTAATACCCCAGCGCATAGGACGGCAAACCAAGCCAAAGGTCCGAGGCCAGTACTTCAATCGCCGTCCAGCTTAGAGTCGTCCACACTAACAGTGCGAAACCGCGCAGCCCCGCACCAACGGCAAGCGACACGGCGAGACCAAGGATGGCAGGCATCAGTGCAAAACCAGCCAGCACCGGGAACAGCCACGCAGGCTTGAACTCTATAAGCCAGTAGAAGTGAGACGCGGCATAGCAGAGGCCAACCAGGTATCCGCCCAGAACCATCCGCCAATACCGACGGGGCTGTGCTGCACTGGCCGACAACCCGGAATCCTGCCAGAAACCGGCTATCGCAGGTGCCAGCGCGACAGCAACCAGCGGCCAGGCATTGACCAGCGGCGATGCCAGAATCATCAGCGCGCCGGAGAGCGCGTAGCTAATCACTCCGCGCCCCGCTCGAAGCTAAATCCAGCGTCCCTGCTCATAATGGCGGGCCGCTGATACCGCAGACCAGAGAGGTAAATGCCGACACTCCGCGCCCTGCTATCACTGGTCGCGGAGGGAACGGAGCACTGAAAAGGCGTCGCCCTGAATCGAACAGCAACGCCGGGGGCAGGACAAACAGCGAGTGAGCACTGCGCGACTAGCGAACGTCTTCCCGATACAGCTTTTGCGCTTCCCGCTGCCTGAAAGTCTGCGTGTTCGGATTAATACACTCGACCACCTCGCGACCCGCCGGCACCGCCCACTTCGCTTTACCCTCGGCAATCGCCTTGGCTCTGTTCACATCAGAGGCCTGTATACCGACGAAGCGTGTTTCGCCATCTGCATCTTTCACCTGGCAGACAAACTCACCCTGCGGCATCTTCGCCTGCGCAAACACCAGCGCTGTGGAAACAGACAAGGCACAAAACACTGCGAGCGCGCTCCAACGACCTGCTATATTCATCATCTCTCTCCTACTCGTTTCCGCATTACCAGCACTCGGCGGCGGTTGTACCCGTTGCAGAGCGGGTGCCAAATGAATCCAGAATAAAGGTGGTGCAGCGCGTGTCACTGGCCTGCGGTGAACCGCTCACTGGCGTGGCAGTGAGCTGAAAACAGTTGGCGATCACGCCACCGGTGCAGGCTGCCGCACTGACACTGTAGTGACCCTCATCGGAAATCATGGGGCTGGCCGCATAACCCAGCTCCTGCATGTCGGTGGTGTAGCGGCCCTGATCCAGCATGAATTGCTGCTGCCGATTGGAAGCGTCGAGCAGTGCCGACATCGCATCGCTACGCCGGCCTTTCTGCAAGCTGCCTTGATAGGCCGGCAGGGCGACTGACATCAGTATCCCGACAATCACCACCACGATCATGACTTCCATCAACGTGAAGCCTGCCACGGCCCTGCACCTGGCTCCCCGGCGTTGCGCGACGCTCAATGCGGCCCCAGGCATCAGTAGCCCTCCTCGAACCAGTAGTCACCATAGGGTGCCCGGAGCGGCACGCCGATATCGCACACGCCTGCCTCGCAATTCTGCTCGCCGTCGCCATCGGTATCACCCTGCGGCGTGCCAGGTGGCAGCAGCAGGCGTATCTGGCCATCTTCGCCGAAGTGCACCGAGGGGGTATCCGGGATAATAGCGCCCAGACCAATAACGTTCCGGTCGCCCGTGTACAGATCCACCACATAGAGACGCCCAACACCCGACACGGGTTCGCATACGTTGATGTCGTCCAGCACACTGCTCGGTGTAAACGTGGTGAAAAACACCTTGCCGTTCAGCGTAATCGACTTGGACAGCGCCTTCTCACCGTCACCCGTCAGATCCAGGCGCCAACCAAGCGCAGACTTCAGTGCCGCCAGCGCGGTGGCACGCTGCTCATCGGTGCCCGTTACCAGACGGTTGTTGGTGATGTCATACAGACCCGCATTATTGATCGGCAGGAAACAGCGGAAGTCGGCAGTGTCATCGTCGGCACAGTCCGAAGTGCTGGGCCTGGGAGTGGAGTAAGCACCAATCGCCAGATCCCGGATCATGTAGAAGCGATTATTGACATCCGTTGCATTCGGGTTGGTGCGATCACCAGAGCCTATGAGGATCGCATCAATCGGATTGCCGTCAAAGCGGATGCGCACGACATCCGGCGCGTTAAAGAAGCGCCGGTCATTCGCGGCATTTCCACCGCCCAGACTGGCCAGCTGGTTGATCTGCCAGGTGGTCTGGCTCGCGGTCGGCAACGTGTTGCCCGGCAGGTCCACCCGCCAGATGTTCCCACCGGTATCGGCAAAGTAGATGCGATCGGTGAGTTTGTCCCCGTTGCCGTCCAGCACCGTGACCGGTGCCGCCACAGAATGCTGCAGCGCCGACTCGCGCAGGTTCTTCACGCTGTTGGCCGCCGGCGTGACGCTCCACACCAGCGCCCCGGTCTGGGCGTCAACAATGAAGATACCACGGCCTTTACTGTCCGGCGTTGCCACCCCGGAACTGTCCTTGTTCGTATCGTACCCGGCACCGAACACCAGCACCGGCTTGGGTACGCCACTGCCGTCCGTGTAGCCCGGAATACGCGTTACCACCGGCTCCGACCAGGTCTGCCCCATTTCAGTGAAGCCGGTAGTGGACGCGTCGATATGCCACAGGAAGGACGGACTATCCGGGTCAGAAATGTCCAGCGCGTAGTAGCCATCGCCGCCCCGACGCATGCCAAAGTACGCCCAGACCTTGTCGCCGGCGCCGGAATTCAGGGTGCCGTCACCATTCACATCCAGTGTGTAGGCCACTGGCGTGAGGTCCATGCCGTAGATGTTCTGCGAAGAGCGCGCGTTCTGGCTGCGGGCACGGAGAATGGATGCCAGCTCCTTGGGGAAAAACGCCCAGTCTTCCTGACCGTTGTCATTGCCGAACATGTGCACAAAGCCCGCGTTGGTACCCACCAACAAGCGAATGTCCGGAGCCGCCTGGGTATAACCGCTGCGAGCACCGTAGTTCAATACCAGCGGTTGGCTGTGCAGGATATCGCCCATGATCCAGCTGCGGGTATCCGTGCTGTCGCCATCACCGTCCTTGTCATAGGCGTCAAAGCCACGCGCCCAGTTGATCAGCCGGGTCAAGGCCACGTCCGAAACCACACCGAACAGGTTATACAACTCGGCGTCATTGGCAACGCCCATGGCGCTCGCTGTGATGTTATCGGACTCCAGCGCCTGCAAGGCACCCCCCGATCCGGTGTTCGTATAGAGCGAACGCGAACCGGCACTCCGTGCCGCAAGCAGTCCGCCGACCCCGCCTTTCTCCACGCCACCGCCATCGGCAGTAGAACCCCAGAACGTTACCGCGCTGTCCTTGATAAAGCCGGTGGCGGCATCGATGGCAGGCGTACCGTTACCATCCACCAACACGGCTTCACCGTCGTCGATGCGCAGCTTCAGTTTCTTGATGTTGCCCTGCCAGTCTACGGTTTCACCCGGCTTGAACATCGCGTAGAAAATTTCATCGCGGCTCTGGGTGCGGGTAAAGGTATCTACCGCCACGGCCGGCGAGGTGAACGTAGTATCCGTTGCGAGGATACTGACAATTGCACCCTGGAATGCCGCCGCCAGTTCCTGCGCGTTGTTCGCCGTGTAGTATTCGCCTTTACCCTTCTCGGCCGTATCTGCCAGCAACTGCTGGTCGGTGGTAAAACCGATGGTATAGGTGATACCGAACTGGTTACCGTTGGTCGTGTCGTCGTCCAGATCGGTATTGGCCATATACTCGGCGAGTTCGGGCATACAGTTCTTGCGCATGCCCTGCCCACTATCATGCTGATAGTTGTTACAGGTCTTGCCCGTCAGCGTTTCAATGAACGTATTCGCTCGGTCATCGTTGGTCGGCTGACCGTCAGTCATGAGGATGACATAGGTGTAGGCGCAGTCAGTACTCGGCGAGATATACGTACCGCCACTGGATGCCAGCGGATCCTGCGGCAACGCATCATCCGGCGGCCAGCTGTCACCCGTGCGGCGATCATCGCCCCACAGGACCTGCCCCCCCGACAAATAGCGGTAGGCCTCATACATCGACTCGCAAAGAGGCGTAGCCCCGTCCGCCGTCATCGAATTCACCATGTTGATCACGTTGGTGCGCTGGGCATCCGTCATGTTTGCGATGATGCGGCTGACCACGCGTCCACCGTGATTACTGCTGCCCTGGTTGCTGTTGAACTCCATCAGGCCGAAGTCGACGCCGGGGTTGCTGCGCATGATCGTCGACACCACATCCTGGGCGATGTCGATACGGCTGCGGGGCTCCTCCAGTGAATCGTCGTAGTACCAGTCCAGATAGTGGCCGGTATAGAACGTATACGCGCCGGTGCCCCAATTCATTGAGGCGTCCGGATTCGGACCATACTCATCGCCGGTCTGCACACCGTCCTGGGGATAACCCGGGCCAGTGCCGGGGCCATTGTTGGTAATCCCGGAGGCCACGTCATTCAGGCACTCCACGTGAGGCGGTTCGGTCACACCGCCCGTCAGAGGCTGCCAGCTTTCAAAGCTGAGCGCTGTGGAGGGCGGCACCCAGACCGCATCGCGCACGCGCGTCCAGGTGGACTCAATCACTGTTTCGGTGGTGCAGGGATCCTGCCTGACGATGAAATAATCCCAGGAAACCGCCCCGCTCTCACATCTACTGACACGCTTGTCGGGGCAATCCCGAGTCTTTTCGCCCGGCCATGCTTCCCATTCTGCACGCGTAACCTCGACAACCACAGGGTCCGGACAAATCTCGGTGGTAACTTCCACATCCACAAACTTGTAGCAACCATCACCCTGCGCAGTCTCATCGGAGTTTTCGCAGCGGTAATAACCTGCCGTTTCCACCAGACGGGAATCCACCCAGCGCCGGGCGCGGTCTGCCGTAAAGCGGCCGTCCAGGGCCAGGCTGTCGTAGGAGGACGCGCAGCGGTTCTTGCTCTGCAGAAAAAAGTTGGGGTTGGGCTGGCCACCGACAACCTTGGGCGGCACATTGCCATCGGTGGACCAGTAGATGCGGTCCGACCAGTTGCCGGGGCGTCCCCCGGAGGTAAACGTGTGCTGGTAGGTCGTCGCCTCGGGGTCGTAGGGCGGACGCTGTTGATCCACCATGGTCGCCATACTGCCTGAATCATCGAACACCACCAACACCTTGGGTCGGGACCCGGTGCTCGCGCTGAACTCGGCCTTGTATATCTCGGTGTCATCCGCGCTCACCGGGAAGGTGCTCGCCGACAGCAGCACCGCTGCCGCTGCCGTGATCCGAACTGCGTTCCACATATCCGTTGCCATCTTCATAGTTCCGCCCCCTGTTTCACACAGGCTCAATCAATGCCTATCCGGCTTCGCCTACCACCGTCTTGACCACACCCAGCTCAACGCGCGAACGCGCCTTGCCGGCCACATCGTGTTCCGAGGTCACCCGGTAATAGTCACAATCAAACACACCAATACTGCTGCCGCCGGTTTCACCCGGCGGACGCGGACATTCCCGCGCCACACCCACCACCGCAACCCGCACATCCACGGACCCGACCCCATCGCGCAGGCGGCGCAGCGGGTGCTCTGTCGAGGCGTTGAGGCCGGCGAACGGCGTATCGTCATCCACGCGCAGGAAGGGATCCTGCGCCGTACCCGCCAGGGCCAGGGCGCCATAAACGCCGGCCTCCGCTGCCTGGAAGGATTCGAAGTTGTCCTGCAGATTGCCAGCCATACGCAGCCCCATGGAACTGTTGGTCGCTGCAGTGATGCTGACAATGGTCACCACCAGCAGGAAAAGCAGGGACACCGCGAGCGCGACACCGCGCTGGGAGCGTTGCCGAGTCATCACAAACCTCCGCGAATCATGAGTTTCGGGTTGCGCAGCGAAACGTTCGTCTGAATCAGCTGGCGGCGCCAGTTACCGCCGGGCGTAACCGTTACGCCGCCAATGGTATAGGTACGCCCGTCCACATAGCTGCCGTCTTCAGCGGGCGCACGCAGCAGAAGCGACACTTCGACCGCCTCTGCGGTATCCCACATCGGTGTCGCCGTCATCTCTGCCACGGTCATAAAGCGATCGACCTCGCCATTGCCGGTGGTATCCACGCCAAACCGGAAACGCAGCGATTCAACCCCGGGCACCAGATCTTCCGTGGTCATGGCCATGGCGCCGGCCGTGGCATCCCAGGCCAGCACACGCCGACTCAAGGTCGGTGTTGGCAGGTTGCGTATGTAGTACACCTGCAGCCGATAGGGCCAGGCGGCGGCCAGTGCGAAGGGGTTCCCCGCGCGCACATCCGGCGCCGTGTCCGCACCATCCAGCAGAATGCCGCGTTCACTGTTGGCAATGACGTAGATTTCCTGCCCACTCATCGCGGTGGGAAAACTGATCACACCGTCTACCGCGGCGGCCGCGTCATCAGGATCGCGGTCATACAGCGGCCGCGGCAATACCTGCTTGACCACCAACACCTCGCGCGGTGGCGCGCCCGCGACAGGCGGCAGTGCGTCGGTCACGCAGTTAAACGCGGCGCCGGCTGCCGAGGGCACACCGGCCAGCAGATAGTTTCCCACCTCTATAAAAGCGGCATCCCCCGTGCAGTCGCCGGTTACCGTTCCCAGCGAGACGTCGGGCACGATATCACGCGGATGCGCACCGCCGAAGAAACCGGCATGGCGCAAGGCGTCGTTCAACACCTGTACCGCAAAGCGGCTGTTCTCCGCCAGGCTGGCTACCTGCTCGACTTCGTTATACGACCGCTTGGTGCCCAGATACACCGACACCGCGCCCGCAATCAGGATCAAGCCCAGCGTCATGGCGACCATGAACTCGACCAATGAGAATCCGCGCTGCTGATACACGCCTGTGTTGCCCACTGTCATAATTCGGCCTCGTCGATGACAAAGGTGCTCACCACCAGCTGCCTGCGGTAATCGTCCGCACCTGCAGCGGCACCACCACAGGCTTCCCCGCCGACAGCGGCCACAGCGTCCTCAGTCTCACCCAGCCCGCGCCATTGAATAATCACCTCGACCAGGCCAGTACGCGCCATGCCGGGATCTGCGGTGAAACGTACGCAGGCCTGTGGCGCAATCAGGCCCGCCGCATTGCGAACCACGGCATCAGAGCCCGTTACGGTGACCGTGGCGCCATCGATACCCTGCTCCCACAGCCAGAGGTCGTAAGCCGCAAGCTGGGCGGGGGTGCACGACGCCGTGGCGCAATCGGTCCCGGGGGCACTCAGGGTACCGCCGCCCAGGGGCGTGGTCAGGCCGCCCGCCGTGTAGGTCGCCAGACCCGCCGGGTTGATACGAATTCGCTCGACCAGGTCATTGGCCAGCATGACTGCCTTGCTGCGCTGGATCCCCTGGTGCTGGGCGCTTTTGGAGACCGCCTGCAGGCTGACAATGCCCAGCAGTCCGACAGACAGGATGACAAAGGTCACCAACGCTTCAATCAGCGTGACGCCGGATTGCCGGCTTGGCCGCGACCCCGTTCTAGCAAGAAACATCGTTACCCGCTCCGTCTTCAACTATGCCATTGGCGTCGCTATCGACGCTGGCGGCAACCGTCCCGGCGTTGGTCAGAACCAATCCCCGAGCCTTGCTCGCGCCGCGTTCATCACAAAACACAAAGGTTCCCGCGCTGCCCAGCGCAGAGCCGATGGTATCGAACACCACCAGCTTGGGAACAAAACTGACCGTGACAGCGGGGTTGGTCTCATTCTCCCAGTGAATCCGCGTGCCCCCCGGATTGGCTGCATCGACAGCGGCGCTCACATCACTGCCCATGAGCGCAATGTAGCCGGCACTCCAGTTGCTGCTGTCGACGCAGCCCGTGCCCGTGACGTTACTGGGGCATACCACCACACGATCGCGACGCGCGAGCGCCTCAGATCGAGCAAGATTGAGGGTGGCACGAACGCTGTAGACGCTGGATACAAGGCGATTGTCGCGGATGAGATCAGTAAAGGCGGGGCCGGCCAGCAACAGGGATATTGCCAGAATCACCAGCACGACCATCATCTCGATGAGGCTGAACCCCCCCGATGGGTGCTTGAACACTGTGGTCACTCTACTCACGCCGTGACTGCTCCTGATACCGGCAATTACATCAGGTTTCAGTATCCCGATGCGGATGTGCAATACCAGCAGGCTCTGACCAGCGGCAATAAACGGTGACGGATGGCTCAATCGCCTGCGATCAAAACGCACCCTGGCTCATCATCAGCGCCAGCTGCACCCGGTCCCTGGCGCCGAGTTTCTCGAACACCGCCGACAAGTGCGCCTTGACCGTGCGCTCAGTGATTGCCAGCGACGCGGCGATTTCCCGGTTACTCGCGCCCTGCGCCACCTGCAGCGCCACATCCCGCTCCCGTGGCGTGAGCGCACCCAGGTCCGGCCCTGGACCCGTGCTTTGCGGCTGTACCCGCAGGGACAGGGCCATCAGGCGCTGCACCAGTTCGGGGGGCATCCACAGACCTCCGTGGGCCACCACCAGGCCGACCTCGCGCAGCTGCTCCGGTGCCGACTCACTGTGGCAATAGCCTACCGCACCCGCGTTGAGTGCCTGAAAGGCATCGGCTTCCGCGGGCGTCGCCGTCATCAGCACAACGCGATACCCCGCGGCACTTGCGGCGGCCAGGGCGGCGTTGCGCGCCGCCGCGTCCAGCAGGCTTGCCTCCAGCCAGGCCACCTCGGCAGCCGGCGCGTCTACGGCAAGTTGCTCGACTGCTGCCACGACCAGCGCATCCGGAAATGCCTCGCGCCACCGGGGCCGCAGCGTGTTGGCCGGCGTCACAAACACATGTTTCATCAGCGCTCCGTCAGCGCGTACTGTTTCGCGCGCAGCACAGGTTTCATCAGGTAGGCGAGGATCGTTTTCTTGCCGGTGAGCACGTCCACCTGCACCGTCATGCCGGGCATGATCGGCATGTCTTCGCCGAATCCCGACTCTTTGGTGCGCACGTGCACCTCATAAAAGGGATTGCCCTCTTCATCCATGATGGTGTCGGCCCCGATGTGTTCGACCACGCCCTCAAGGCCGCCATACACCACGAAATCATAGGCCGTCAGTTTCACCAGGGCCTCCTGCCCCGGCACAAGGAAGGCGATATCCTTGGGACGAATCCGCACCTCCACCAGCAGGCTGTCGTCCAGCGGGACAATTTCAATGACTTCCTTGCCCGGCAGTACCACGCCGCCGATGGTATTGAAGTACAGGCGGTTGACTGTGCCCTTGACCGGCGAGCGCACCTCGGTCTGACGCACGCGATCACTGAGACCCTCTCCCGCTTCACGCAGGCCGTTGATGCGCGCGAGCGTATCGGTCAGCTCCTCACGCACCGTATTCTCAAACTCCACTTCCACTTCACTCAGGCGCCGCTGCGCTTCGGCGATAGCGGAATCAATGCGCTTGAGCTGGGCGCGGGACTGATCGTACTCGCCGCTAAGCTGATTCACCTCGCGCTCCAGGCGAAGAATCTCCACCTGCGAGACCGCACCCGAAGCGACCATCGGACGGGTAACGCTCAACTCCTGGCGGCTCAGCTCCAGCGAACGCGCCAGCTGCCGTGACCGCGCCGTCACCTCCGCCAGTTCCTGCTGCCGCTGCTCCAACTGCTCCTCGGCAATCTGCCGCTGCAGGGTCAGCTGCGCCTGCAGCGAGGTATACAGAGCCTGTTCCTGCTCGACGATACCCGGGGCCTGCAGCGACCACTCGGGCTCCGGTATGAATTCGGTGCCCGCCAGATTGGCACTGAGGCGCGCCGCGCGCACGGACAGGGCACGAAACTCGGCCTGGTTTTCCCGCAGGTTAGAGGTGGAACGGGTTTGATCCAGCCGCACCAGCAACTGCCCCGCCTCGACGACGTCACCCGCCCGCGCATGTATTTCGGTGACCACCCCCCCGTCCTGTGACTGCATGACCTGGATCTGCTGCGAGGGTATGACCTTGCCCTCGCCTCGGGTCACCTCGTCGACCTCGGCAAAGGCCGCCCAGGTCACAAGTGCGATGACAATAACCGCCACTACATACAGCAGGTTGCGCGCGCGCAACGGCTGCTGCTCCAGATAGGCGCGGTGAACATCCTGCTCCCAGTTCCCCGTGGCATCCGCCGCATTGCGCAGCCAGGGCGCAAAAACGAAGTCCGCGAGGTAGCGGCGCGGCCGCGCAGATGCGGCCTCGGCCACCGCTCCGGTTGTCGTCACCTGCTCCTCGCTCATCGGGCCGCTCCTATCTTGCCCTGTTGCAGGGCCTGAATCACGCTGTCCCGCGGCCCGTCAGCCACCAATTTGCCATTGTCGATGACCAGAATCCTGTCCACCATTTCCAGCAGGGAATTGCGGTGCGTCACCACCAGCCAGGTCCGCCCCTTCAGGCAGGCTGACAGCTGCTGCTTCACCGCCACCTCCGTCGAGTGGTCCATGGACCCGGTCGGCTCGTCCATCAACAGAATCGGCGGCTCGTGCACCATGGCCCGCGCCAGCGCCACGCACTTGCGCTGCCCACCGGAAAGCGAGTCACCCCGCTCGCTGATCTGCATGTCAAAGCCCTTGGGGTGACGGTTGATGTAGTCCGAGAGGCTGGCGATTTCCGCCGCCCGCACCAGATCACTGTCACTGACGTTGGGGTGGGACAGCGCAATGTTATCGCGCAAGCTCCCGAAAAACAGGGTGACGTCCTGCGGCACATAGCCCACACGCGAACGCAGCTCACTGGGGTCCAGCTGGCGCAGGTCGATACCGTCGACCATCACCGCACCCGCCGTTGGCTGGTAGAGGCCCATGGCCAGCTTCTGCAAAGTCGACTTGCCTGAGCCAACGCGCCCCAGAATGGCGACGTGCTCGCCGGGACGGATGCGGAACGACACATTGCTCAGCGATTCCATCTCGGCGCCGGGGTAAGCGAAGGACACGTTGCGGAATTCAATGTCGCCCTGGAACATCTCCCGCGACAGGAACTGCGCGCCCTCGGCCCGCTCCATCGGCTTGGCCATCACCTCGTCCAGGGACTTCAGGGAAATCTCGGCGTTGTGCCAGGAGGTGACCAGCCCGGCAACCTGACCGAAAGGCGCCATCACCCGGCCACTCAACATGCTGCAGGCAATGAGCCCGCCCATACTCAGCTGCCCGGCAGAAATCAGGTAGACACCGGTGATGATCACAAACAGGGTAACCATCTGGTTGCCCCACAGGGTCACGTTGATAGTGGAATTCGAGACCAGCCGCAGCTGCACCCCCACGTGGGCCAGAAAAGCCGTGCTCTCCTCCCACTTGCGCTGCATGCGCGATTCGGCACCCATCGCCTTGATGGTATCCAGGCCGACCAGGCTTTCGATCAGGGTGGCGTTGCGCTGGGCACCGGCGCGGTAGGTGGTTTCCGACAGCTCTCGCAGCTTGCCCTGCGTCGCGAGGGCGTAACCCAGGACCACGAGCAGCCCGAGGAGCAGGGGAATGAGCACCGGCCAGGCGATCCAGCCGATCACGGCGACAAAGATCAGGGCGAAGGGTACGTCGATCAGGGTCGTCACCGAGGCAGAGGTAATGAAATCGCGCACCGTCTCGAAGGAACGCAGGTTCACCGCATAGGAACCCACAGACAGAGCGCGGTTCTCCAGTCGGGAACCGAGCACCCGCTCCATGATCTTGCCGGACAATTCGACGTCCACCCGGCGACTGGCCAGGTCGAGAAAGTAACCGCGCATGGTGCGCAGCACGATATCCGCAAGCATGATGATCACGACACCGATCGCCAGCATCCAGAGTGTCTCCACCGCGTAGTTGGGCACCACACGGTCATAGACGTTCATGGTAAAGATGGGCAGCGCAAGCGCGAAGACGTTGATAAAGAATGCCGCGAGCAGGACATCGCGGTAGATGGGCATGTTGGCGCGGATGGCATCCCAGAACCAGTGGCCGCGCTCCGACGTGCCGGTGCGCGGTGTGCGCTGGTCAAAGCGGAAACGCGGCCGGCAGACAATCACACTGCCCATTTCGTCCGCCAGCAATTCCCCGGAAGGCACGCTGACTGCTGCCTCGTTCAGGTCCGGGTAGATCACCGTGGCCTCAGCGCCGTCGGCACTCCAGCCCATCAACACGCAGGCACGCTGGTCGCGCAGCAGCACAATCGCCGGCAGCAGCGCTGGCTCGACCGCCCGCGCGCTGCGTTCAACAATGCGACTGACCAGCCCCGCACGGCTCGCTGCGCGCTGCACCAGGGACGGCGTCAGGCGCCCCTCATCCAGCGGCAGGCCGCCGACCAGGGACTCGGCGGTAGACGCGGCACCATGATACCGACACAGGGCCAGCAGGCTCTGTAGCAGTGGGTCGTCAATACTGGCAGTCATCGGTTCCGCGTGCCCCTTTCTTCGCAGCCTTTAAAACAATATCACCAATGCCTTCTAAGCTACTGAATATTTTAGTAATTAATGATGAGAGGATAAGTCAGTTGGGGGTGAATTGCTATGTGACGCAGGTCACAACATCACAGAAAGACCGCGCCAAATCCGTGCAGGAAGCACTGCAGGAGTCCACACTGTAGCAATTACCGGGGCCGGAAGGCCCGAGGACCCCGGGATTGAGGAGGCTACTGGATGTCAGACAAACCCACGCTGTTTGAGGCGCGAGACCTGTCGCCAGCGTTTTGCGCTGACCGGCAAGGCAACAAGAAATACGCGGGGCCGGACCGGCGCAGGCTGGACCGCCGCAGTAATACTGATCGCCGCGCCACGGTGCGCTTCGACCCGCAAAACGAGGACCGGCGGCTGCGCCCCGGGCGCCGGGAAGACGACACCGTCCTGCGCTTCTGGTAGCGACCTGGTCGGCGCCGCCTCAGGCGGCCGGGGCGCCGCGACGCAGCAGATGCGCCGCGTACAGCGTTGCCGACAACAGCACCACAGCGCCACCCTGGTGCGCCGCCGCCAGGCTGATCGGCACGTGCAGGAGCAAGGTGCTGATGCCCAGGGTGACCTGCAACCACAGTGCCGCAAGCAGCAGACCCGCCGCCAGCCGCGCCCGCGCGCCGAGGCCCGAGCGCCACAGGTGCCAGGCAAACAGGTGGATCAACACAAACAGCAGGTAGGCGAAAATGCGGTGATTGAACTGGATGGTGGTGATGTCTTCAAAGGCGTCGAGCCAGGCCGGCTCACCACTGTACAGACCCGGCGGCAGAAACGACGTACCCATCAGCGGCCAGGTGCTGTAGGCAAACCCGGCCTTGGTGCCCGCCACCAGACCACCGGACAGAATCATCAGGAACACCAGCATTGCCAACACCGCGCCCCAGGGCGCCAGCGCATGTGGCTGTCCGGCAGCGGGTCGCCGCCCCGCCAGCACATCCAGTATCACCCAGAACATGAGGGCGTAAATCACAAACGCCAGTCCAAGGTGTGCGGTCAGTCGATACTGGCTGACATGCGGGTTGTCGACCAGCCCGCTCTTCACCATGTACCAGCCCAGCAGGCCCTGGCAGCCACCGAGCACGAACAATAACCACAGGCGCGGCATCAACCCAGCACGCACCCGCCCGGTGAGCGCGAAAAAGACCAATGGAAAGAAAAAGAGTATGCCAATCAGGCGGCCGAGCACCCGGTGCAGGTACTCGAACATGAAAATGGTCTTGAAGGCGTCCAGCGACATGCCGCGGTTGATTTTCAGGTACTCAGGTGATTGGCGATACTTGTCAAAGACCTCCTGCCAGGCCACGTCGGTGAGCGGCGGTATGATGCCCATGATCGGACGCCACTCGACCATGGACAGGCCAGAGTTGGTCAGACGCGTCACGCCACCCAGAAGGATCATGCCAAAAATCACAGCGGCACAGAGAATGAGCCACCCGGCTACCTGCCGGTCGTAGTGTGTCTGTTGCGTAAGTACCATCGCGCTGCCTCGGCCTGCCTGCCTGCATCAGGGGGCGCAATGATAACCGAATTTCAACCGCGAGCGGCGTGCCAGCGGCACTCCCCTGTTCAACGTCAGCACTGCAAGCTGGGCAAATCCCGGAACAGCGCCAGCGCTTCAGGGTTCGCCAGCGCATCCGTGTTGCTGACCGGGAGCCCGTGCACCACGTTTCTCACCGCCAGTTCGACGATCTTGCCGCTGAGGGTACGCGGGATATCGGCCACCTGGACAATGCGGGCAGGCACGTGCCGTGGGGTCGTGTTGCTGCGGATAAGTCGGCGGATCTCCGCCTCCAGGGCTGCGTCCAGGGTCCGCCCCGGGCGCAAAACGACAAACAGCACAACCCGCACATCGTCCTGCCACTGCTGACCGATGACCACGCTCTCCAGCACCGAATCGCACTGCTCCACCTGCCGGTAGATCTCGGCGGTGCCAATGCGCACGCCCCCGGGGTTCAGTACCGCATCGGAACGACCGTGAATGATGAAACCCCGGTTGGCGGTGACCTCGCCGTAATCACCCTGCGCCCACACCCCCGGGAAGCGCTGGAAATACGCAGCACGGAATCGTTCGCCGTCGACATCGTTCCAGAAACCCAGGGGGCACGAGGGGAACGGCGCGACACACACCAGTTCCCCCTTTTGCTCCTGCACGGGGTTGCCGTCAGCATCCCGGATCTCCACCGCCATACCCAGACCCGGTGCCTGAATTTCACCGGCGTACACGGGCAGGGTCGGCGACCCACCCACGAAGCAGGAAAGGATGTCGGTACCGCCGGAAATACTGGAGAGGCAGATATCCTGCTTGAAATCGCGGTACACGTACTCGAAATTCTCGTGCAGGAGTGGCGAGCCCGTGGACAGAATCGTTTTCAGCGTTTCCAGGCGGTGGGTCTGCGCGGGCCGGATACCGGCTTTCTCCAATCCAGCAATGAATTTGGCGCTGGTACCGAACACCGAGATACCCTCAGCGTCGATGGCATTGAGCAACAGGCGTCCTTCTCCGGCAAACGGTGAGCCGTCGTACAGAACCAGGGTCGCACCACTGGCGAGCCCACTCACCAGCCAGTTCCACATCATCCAGCCGCAGGTGGTGTAATAGAAGAACACATCCCCGGGCCCGATGTCGCACATGAGGCGATGCTCTTTCAGGTGCTGCAGCAAACTGCCGCCGGCACCGTGCACGATACACTTGGGCGCACCGGTGGTACCGGATGAATACATCACATACACGGGGTGATCGAAGGGCAGCCGGGCAAACTCGATGGCGGCTGCCGTGTCCTCGAGAAAATCCCCAAACAGGGCCGCAGGTACCCCTTGCGGCAAGGTGGGCCGGGCACTCAGCAGCGGGACGACCACCAGCTGCTCGATGCTGTCGATGGCCTGCAGAATGTCCTCCAGACGCAGCAGTGAGTCGCAGGCCTTGCCGTTGTAGTAGTAGCCGTCAGCACAGAACAGCACCCTGGGTGCAACCTGCCCAAAGCGGTCAATGACACCGCTGGCACCGAAATCCGGGGAACACGAGGTCCAGGTCGCCCCCAGGGCCGTCGTGGCAAGCATGGCGACAACGGTCTCCGGCACGTTGGGCATCAGGCCAGCCACCCGGTCGCCAGGCCCGATACCCAGGCCGCGCAGGCGGGCAACAAGGGCCGCGACCTGTCGATAGAGCTGGGCGTAGCTGACGACCCGCCGCTCCCCGTTCTCCAGCAGTCCCACCAGCGCGGGGTGATCATCCCGACGTCGCAACAGGTTCTCGGCGAAGTTGAGCCGCGCTTGTGGAAACCAGTGCGCACCCGGAAACCGATCCCCGTCCGTCAGCACCTCTGTCCCGGGCTCTCCCAGCACGCCGGTGAAATCCCACACCGCACGCCAGAACTGCGCGGGCTGGGCAAGCGCCCAGTCATGCACGGCAAAGTAGTCCGCATTCTCGGGAAGAACGCCGCGCGCCGCGAGTTGCGCAGCAAACTGTGGGAGCTGTGCCTTCGCACGTCGTTCCGGGGAGGGCTTCCATAGGGGCCGCGCTGACATCCGTAAATCCTGTATCGATACCGGCAGCCAGCATGCCGCCGGACGCCGCGGAATTCAATCACGGACAGCAGCTGTGCAGCGCACCTGCACTTGTGCCCAGATTGGGTTTACACTGCATCCGCCCGACCGGCTGCCCTGAAAGAAGCGTGCGAGGCTCATGGATAGTTTTAACCTGCCACGGCAACACTTACGGCGCACATCTCTGCTCTTTGTGCTGCTGCCATGCCTGCTTGCAGCGTTCGCCGGCGCTGCGGATACGGAACCGGGGGAGCCGCGTGCTGCGACAACGTCCAGCGAACTCTCAGTCGCCGACTCAATTGCCGTTGAGCGCGTAACCGCGGACGATGCCATCGCCAACCGCCTGCGGGCGATCCTCGGGGCAACGGGTTGGTTCGCGTCGGTGCAGGTGCGCGTCGACAACGGCATTGTCTTCCTCACCGGCGAGGCACAGAAACCGGAACATCAGGCCTGGGCCGGCACGCTGGCACGCAATGCGCAGGGCGTGGTCGCGGTGGTCAACAATATCACCCTGGCAACGTCATCGCCCTGGGATCTGTCTCCGACGTATGCGCAGCTGCAAGCCATGGCGGCAGCCACCTTCCGCGCGCTCCCGCTGGCGCTACTGGCACTGGCCTTGCTCGGTTTCACCTGGCTGCTGGCGGGCCTGGCAGCGACAGCCTCAAGCCGCCTGCTGATCAGGCGGGTACGCACGCGCCTGCTTCGCGACATGCTCTCCCGGGCAAGCGCCGCGCTGGTGTTCATACTCGGACTGTATATCGTGCTGCGTATTGCCGGCCTGACCAGTCTCGCGGTCACGGTGGTAGGCGGCACGGGGCTACTGGGGCTGGCGATAGGCTTCGCCTTTCGCGACATCGCCGAGAACTTTCTCGCCAGCATCCTGATCAGCATGCAGCGCCCCTTCGCCGTCGGCGACTTTATCGAGGTGAAGAACCACCGGGGATTCGTGCAAAAAGTGAATACCCGCGCCACGTTGATCATGACCCGCGATGGGAACCATGTGCAGATCCCCAACGCCATCATCTACAAGAATGAAATCGTCAACTTTACGGCAAACCCACGCACGCGACAGGAATTCACTGTAGGCATCGCGTACAAAGACGCTATTGCCGCGGCACAAACCGCGGCACTGGACGTGTTGCGCCAGCATCCCGCCATACTGGATGAACCCGAACCGCTGGTGCTGGTGGACGAACTGGCGGCTTCCACGGTGAACCTCCGGTTGAGCTATTGGGTCAACACTGCGACTTATGATGCGCAAAAGGTCCGTTCGGCCGCCATTCGTCTGGTCAAAACCGCGTTTGAGCAGGCTGGGATCTCGATGCCCGGCGAGGTCCGGGAGATCACTTTCCCCGCGGGCCTGCGGGTCGACCTGCAGGAGCCTTCGGGGGAAGCAGGTGTCACCTTCCCCTCCGACTCAACCCCCACCGCGCCAGACAACGTTGGAACACATATCGCCGAGGGCGACCTGAAAAATACCGACAGTGACATTGAAAGGCAGGCGCAGGCCTCGCGTCTGCCCGAAGGGGGCGAAAACCTGCTCTAGCCGCTTCCGGCTGGGTGATCTGAAGACCGGTCCCCTCGTCGCGATCGATCCAGCTGGGGTGCCCGCGATGCCGCACCGCTGGCCCCCGCCGGGCACAGCCCGTAGAATGCAGGCCCCGGTTTACTGACAACGCCTCCATGCCCCTGCTCAAACTCGAATCCCTGCAGCTTCACTACGGTACCCAGGTACTGCTGGACGACGTCAGCCTGACCATTCGCCGAGGCGAACGCTGGGGCTTGCTGGGGCGGAACGGGGCGGGCAAGACAACCCTGCTGCGGGTGCTGGCGGGCGAACTGCAGGCCGATTCCGGTGAGCGCTGGGTACGCCCGGGGGTGCGCATCGCCCGGCTGGAGCAGACGCTGCCGGACGCCGACAACAGCACCGTGTACGATGTGGTCGCCGAGGGCCTGGCAGACACCGGCAAGCTGCTGGCGGAATATCACCGCTTGCTGCACGAGGGCGACGACATCGACTTCGATCGCCTGAGTACGGTGCAGCAGGCGCTGGAGGCGGCAGATGGCTGGACCCTACAGCAGCGGGTGGAAACCACCATTACCCAGCTGCAATTGCCGCAGGACGCCAAAATGGGCGAGCTGTCGGGCGGCTGGCGTCGGCGCGTCGCCCTGGCTCGCGCGCTGGTGGCCGACCCGGACATTCTGCTGCTGGACGAGCCCACCAACCACCTCGACATTCCCGCCATCCAGTGGCTGGAGACACAGCTGCAGCAGTACCGCGGGGCGATCGTGCTGATCACCCACGACCGCCGTTTCCTGCAGCGTGTTGCCACACGCATCGCCGAGCTGGATCGCGGCCACCTCACCAGCTGGGAGGGCAGCTACCAGGGGTTTCTCGCCCACCGTGAACAGGAGCTGGAGGCCGAAGAACGGGCCAACGCACTGTTCGACAAGAAACTCGCGCAAGAGGAAGTGTGGATTCGCCAGGGCATCAAGGCGCGGCGAACCCGCAACGAGGGCCGCGTGCGGGCGCTGGAGAAGATGCGCAGTGAGCGCCAGCAGCGTCGCGAGCGGGTGGGCAGCGCCAACTTTGTGGTCGAGGAAGCCAGCCGCTCGGGCAAGGTCGTGGCGGAGCTGGACCGGGTGAGCAAGCACTTCGACGGGAAAACCGTCATACGCGACTTTTCCACCATTATTCAGCGCGGCGACCGGGTCGGCATTGTCGGACCGAACGGTGCGGGCAAGTCAACGCTGGTGAAACTGATCCTGGGGCAACTGCAGCCTGACGAAGGCCGCGTAACACTGGGCACCAAGCTGGAGATCGCCTACTCCGACCAGTTGCGCGGCAAGCTGGAGCCCGAGAAAAACCTGATCGACAATGTCTGTGGCGGACAGGAATTCATCGAGCTGAACGGCAAGCGTCGCCACGCCATCTCCTACCTCGGCGACTTCCTGTTCAGTCCAGAGCGTGTACGCACGCCGGTCAAGGCCCTGTCAGGCGGCGAGCAGAACCGCGCCATTCTGGCACGCCTGTTCAGTAAGCCGGCCAATCTGCTGGTGCTCGACGAGCCCACCAACGATCTGGACATCGAAACCCTCGAGCTATTGGAGGATATTCTGCTGTCCTTCGACGGTACGGTGATTCTGGTCAGCCACGACCGCGACTTTATGGACCATGTGGTGACCCAGCTGCTGATCCTGCGCGGGGATGGGACAGTGGAAGAACAGGCCGGTGGTTACAGCGACTGGGAAGCTCGCGGCGGCCAGCTGGTGGAACCTGAAACCAGGGGCCAGCAGATGCCGGCGAGCAAACCGGAGCCCGCGACTGCAGCGCCCGCCGCCAGCACCCCCTCACGCCGCAAGCTGTCTTACAAGGAGCAGCGCGAACTGGATGCCCTGCCCGCGCGGATCGAAGAACTGGAGCAACAGCAGGCTGCATTGGAAGCGCGCACCGCAGACCCCGCGTTCTACCAGCAGAGTCGCGACGTTGTGGACGCCGTGCTGGCGGAACTCAGCGGTGTACAGGACGCCCTCGACGCCGCGATCGAACGCTGGGCGGAACTGGAGTCCTGACACCCTCTGGCGGCGGAGGCAACGGCCTCCTCAGGCAGACTGCAGCACCTTGCCCACCGATTCCGCCAGGTAATCGATGTTCGCGCCATTGATACCCGCAATGTTGATCCGCGAGGAATCCAGCATATACACACTGTATTGCTCACGCAGCGCAAGCGCCTGCGCCGGGCTCAAGCCGAGGAAGGAAAACATGCCTTTCTCACGCTCAATAAAACTGAAGTCGCGCTCGGTGCACAGCTCCAGCTTGCTGACCAGACTCGTGCGCAGGCCATTGATGCGTCGACACATGGCCTGCAGCTCGTCTCGCCAATTGTCATTCAATGCCGCGTCCTGCAACACCCGCGCGGCCAACAGCGCACCGTGCGCCGGCGGCATGGAATAGATGCGACGCGCCGCGACCTGTGCCTGGGTGCGCAGGGCCTCGGCGCTGGCGGGCGTAGCACTGACGAAGACCGTTGCTCCGGTACGCTCGCGATAGAGCCCCATATTCTTGGAACAGGAGGCCGCAATCAGGACTTCAGGCAGCCGCTCTACCAGCAGTCGCAGGCCTGCCGCGTCCTCCTCGAGGCCGTCCCCCAGCCCCTGATAGGCAATGTCAACGAAAGGCAGGAAACCCTGCAATTCCGCCATCGAGGCAATCTGCGCCCATTGTTCAAGGTTGAGATCCGCACCACAAGGGTTGTGGCAGCAGCCGTGCAGCAGCACAACGTCACCCTGCCGCGCGCCCTTGAGATCCTCCACCATGGCGGTGAAATTGACCCCGTGACTGGCGGGATCGTAGTAGCGGTAAGTCGCAAACTGGAGGCCAACGCTGCCCAGCAGCGGTATGTGCACCGGCCAGGTGGGGTCGGACACCCATACCCTGGCACCCGGCGCTGCGGCATTGATGATCTCGGCGCCAATGCGCAGCGCACCACACCCACCCGGTGTCTGCAGGCTGCTCACCCGACCTTCCAGCAGGGCCCGGCTGCCTGCTCCCAGCAGTAGCTGCTGCATGCCAGTATTGAAGCCGGGGTCGCCGGCGGGCGGCATGTAGGCCTTGGTACGCTCTTCCTTGACCAGTGTCTCCTGCGCCTGGCGAATGGCATCGAACACCGGGCACAGGCCCTCTTCGTTCATGTAAATGCCAACGGTCAAGTCCACCTTGAGCGGATTGGGGTCTGCGCGACAAGCGGCGGCCAGTCCGAGGATGGAATCCTCCGGCACCTGGGGTAGACATTCCAGCATGACAACAATCTCCTGTGTCAGAGTTCCGCCAACAGGGCGGTGAGGTAGCGCCAGAAAGGCGGTACGGTAGCGATGCGCAGGCGTTCGGTCGGCGAATGCGCGCCACGGATGGTGGGTCCAAAGGACAGGATGTCGGCGTCCGGCAGCTTGCTCTTCAGAATACCGCACTCGAGACCGGCATGAATGGCTTTCACCGCAGGCACACTGTCAAACAAACGTTCGTGCAGGGCCTTGGCGCGGGCCAGCAATGGGCTGGCAAAGTCCGGCTGCCACCCCGGGTAGCCGTCGATGCGCCGGGTGTGCAAACCGGCCAGCTGCGCCAGGCTCTCCACCGCCAGGCGCAGGCCGGCAGCCTGCTCTGGGTTGAAGAAACGGATACTGGACTCCAGTTCCAACCGCCCTTCGACAAGCTGCAGGCGCGCCAGGTTGATGCTGAGGTCGACCAGGTCCGCCGGTTGGGCCGGGCTGTAGGCCTGCGCCCCATGGGGGAGCGCTGCGATGACCTGCAGCAGCTGGCGACTGTGCTCGACGCTCATCACCGCAGCGGGCTCGGCCGGTTGCAGTAGCAACTCCAGCCCATGGTCGGCCGCCGGCAGATAGCTGTGCCAGCGCCGCTGCAAGGCCTCCAGCCGCTGCTGCAGCACCCCGGCATCGACGGTATCGCAGGCAAAACGGATCCAGCCCTCCCGGGGAATCACGTTGTGCGCGACACCCACACTGGCCGCCGCCAGCTGGCATGACGCCACATCCGCGAGGGCCTCAACCAGCAGTTTCAGCGCGTTACCCAGCTGCAGGTGTATCTCTATGCCCGAATGTCCACCAGCAAGACCCTTGAGTTCCAGTGTCCAGCAGCTCGCCCCGCCGGCTGCAGGCTGCAGCGGATAATCCCGTGAAAACACCCAGCCGGCGCCACCGGCACAACCCACATAGAGCTCATGCCAATCCTCGGTATCCAGGTTCAACATGACACGGCCACTGAGCAACGACGCATCCAGACCCAGTGCACCGCCGAGACCGGTCTCCTCATCGACAGTGAACAGCAATTCCAGCGGCGGGTGCTGCACATCCGGGTCGGTCAGCAGCGCCAACGCCGCGGCGCAGCCCACACCGTTGTCCGCGCCCAGCGTGGTGCGATCCGCCAGCAACCAGCCATCGTTCACCTGCAGGGTGAGCGGGTCGCGGTAGAAGTCGTGTTGCTTGTCACCGGTTTTCACCGTCACCATATCCAGGTGATTCTGGATGATCACCGTCGGGTGCCGCTCGCGTCCAGGGGAAGCCGGCACGTAGACCACCAGATTACCCGTTGCATCCAGCTGCCAGCGGCAGTCGTGCGCTTCGGCCTGCGCGACCACGTATTCACGGACCGCGGCCTCCGCCCGGGAGGGCCGCGGAATTCGCGTCAGCTGGTAGAAATGCTCCCAGATATGCTCCGGATCGACAGGAAACCCCTGCGGCTTCATGCTTGCCCCCTCGTGTCTATCGGGCCTATATCAGTGCGAACTTGGCGATGAAAATGGCGGCGAGGAACCACGCCCCCACCGAAACATCGCGGAAGCGGCCGGCGAACAGTTTGATTACAACATAGCTGATGAACCCCACCGCAATCCCGTTGGCGATGGAAAACGACAGCGGAATCATCACCACGGTGACGAGTGCCGGCAATAGCTCCGTGGGGTCGTCCCAAAGCAGTCCCTCCAGGCTGCCCAGCATCAGCATGGCGACGTAAACCAGCGCACCGGCGGTGGCGAACGCCGGCACCATACCGGCCAGGGGCGCAAAGAAAATGGCCGCCAGGAACAGCGTGCCGACCACCACGGCTGTCAGCCCCGTGCGGCCGCCGGCAGCGACACCCGTGGCGCTTTCCACGTAGCTGGTAACCGGCGCACAGCCGAGAAAAGCACCCACCACACTGGAGGTGCTGTCGGCTTTCAGGGCGCGATCCATGTGTTTGATATTGCCCTGCGCATCCACCAGGCCAGCCCGGCTGGCAACACCCAGCAGGGTGCCTGCGGTGTCGAACAGATTCACAAAGAGAAACGCGATGATCACGCTGGTCATGGCCAGGTCCAGGGCACCCATGATGTCCAGCTGCATGAACACGGGCGCCAGACTGGGCGGTGCCGCGACCAGGCCCTGATACTCCACCAGCCCGGACACCAGCCCCACCCCGGTGGTAGCCAGAATACCGGCGATAATCGCACCGGGCACCTGACGCACGGAGAGCACGGCGATAAGCAGAAACCCTGCAGCGGCCAGCAGGGGTTCGGGGCGGGTGAAATCGCCCAGTGTCAGGAAGGTTGCCTCGCTCGCCACAATCAGGCCGCCGCTCTTCAGGCCGATAAAGCCCACAAACAGCCCGACTCCAGCGCCCATGGCGACACGCAGGTTCATCGGTATGCTGTCGAGCATCCAGCGGCGCAGCCGGGTGACGCTCATGATGACAAACAGCACGCCGGCCAGGAATACTGCCCCCAATGCGACCTGCCAGCTGTAGCCCATGTCTGCCACAACCGTATAGGTGAAAAACGCGTTGAGTCCCATCCCGGGTGCGAGCCCGACCGGCCAGTTGGCGTAGAGACCCATGAAATAGCAGGCCAGCGCCGATGCCAGGCAGGTGGCAACGAAGGCGGCGGGGGCATCCATGCCCGCGGTGGCCATCATCTGCGGATTGACAAAAATGATGTAGGCCATGGTGACGAACGTCGTCGCTCCGGCGATGACCTCGGTGCGCACCGAAGTGCCGTGCTCAGTCAGCCTGAAAACGCGTTCAAGGAGGCCATTGGCCGGTTTCGCCTGTTTCATGCAGTGGCCTGGTTCCGCTGGGGGTGCGCGCGCAGGGCGCGGGAAGCCAAAGTGTACGCAATCGCCACCGACGGCACCATACTCCACACGGCCCGCTCACGGGTATGCTAGCCTTGCGCTGCGCGGCAGCCACATAAACAGGAACAGCGACACCATGCACAAGTACTACATCAGCGCCCAGCAGCTGCTGGAAGATTCCTTCAGGCTGGCCTGGCAGGTCTTCGAGAGCGGCTATCGCCCCAACTACATTGTCGGCGTCTGGCGCGGTGGTGCACCGGTGGGCATCGCTGTGCAGGAACTGCTTGATGTGCTCGGCGTCAACGCGGATCACATTGCAATACGCACATCGTCCTACACCGGCATAGGCCAGCGCGACAGACACGTCAAAGTGCATGGGCTTAGCTACATCATCAGGCAGCTTGAATCAGAGGACTCGCTGCTGATCGTGGATGATGTGCACGATACGGGACTGTCGATCGACCAGGTGATTCACGACCTGCATCGGGCCTGCAAGAAAAACACGCCCGAGATCCGCATCGCAACCCCCTACTACAAGCCCGGCAACAACAAGACCGATCGCGTTCCCGACTACTATATCCACGAAACCGCCGACTGGCTGGTGTTCCCGCACGAGTTGCACGGCCTGACCGTCGAGGAGATTCGCGGCAACAAGCCCGAACTCGCCAGCATCATGGCCTCGCTACAACAGCACCTGTCGGGCGCAGGCGAACGCTAGTCGCGAGTGAAACGGCGCACCACGCCAGCGTGCTGCGGAAACGCCTCGAGCAGCGCAGCGCGCTCTGCCAGCGCCATGTCGGCGTAGTCAAAGCCCGGCGCCACGGCCTCACTGATCAGGCCGTACGCCCCCTCCGGCAAATGCGATGCCTTCCACACGCCACCCGACACTGTGAGCTGCAGACGCTGCCCCGCCGCCAGGTCCGGACCCAGCACCGCGGTCTCCAGACGGCCGTCCGGGTACAGCAGGTAATAGTGTACGGGGGAGCCCATATGGAAAAAGTGCACAATGTCCGACTGGTTCCGATGGAAGTGCCCGATGGGTGAGTCGTCGGTCAGCAGGTAATGTATTGCCGTCATGGTATACCGGGGTCCGGCCGGGGTATCCACCTTGGGCCGGTGATCGGGTTGGAAGGTACGCACGAAGTAGCCCCCTTCGATATGCGGCTCCAGCCCCAGTGTTTCGATAATGGCCGTTTTATCCGGCACCTGCCCGACCGCACCTGCACTGACGGCAGCGGCAGCTGCTGCGCAGGCCATTGCTCTGGCAACACCTTTTTTCACGATGCGTTCTCCTGTTGGCTGGCCAGCGCTCCACGGATGCGGTCACTGACCGCTGTGACCTGTGCACGCAGGCTGGACTCGTCTATCGTCAACACCTTGCGATCCCGCATCAGTATCCGGCCCGCCACAACGGTCGTCTGCACGTCGTTGCTGTCCAGTACATACACGAGGTGGGACTCCACATCATAGAGCGGCAGATGCCGGGTCTGGGTGACATCCAGCTGAATCATGTCTGCCTGCATGCCAACCTTCAACTGGCCGATCTCATCACCTTTGCGAATGGCCGCCGCACCCAGCCGGGTCGCCATCGCCAGGGCCTGACCTGCAGGCAACGCTGTCGGATCGCCGCTGGCCGCCTTATGCAGCAGCGCGGCCATCCGAACCTCCTCCCACAGATCCAGATCGTTGTTCGAGGCAGCACCATCAGTGCCCAGACCCACGTTGACTCCCGCAGCCAGCATGGCGCTGACCGGCGCTATACCCGCACCCAGCTTCATATTCGACGTGGGGTTGTGTATCGCGCCAATCCCCGCAGAAGCGGTGAGCGCGATATCAGCGGCGTCCAGCTGCACCATGTGCGCAGCAATCAGGGCTGCATCGTACATTCCCAGGCCCGCAACATGCTGCACCGGACTGGTGCTGAACTGTTCCTGCACGTATTCACTTTCTGCCGGCGCCTCCGCGAGGTGCATGCTGATCGGCGCACCGCGCGCTGCCGCCCTGGCAACGGTTGCCTGCAGGTGTTGCGGAGACACGGTGTAGGGCGCGTGGGGTGCGAAGGCCGGTGTGATGCGCGGATGCCTGCCCTGCCAGCGGCGTACAAAATCGTCAGCGGCGGCGAAGGAATCCTCCCAGCCCTTGAAGCCGGGGCTGGGGAAATCGATGTGCGGCGCGCCCACCACCGCGCGCAGGCCACAGCGCTCGACCACGGCGGCGATCTCGTCCGGGTAGAAGTACATATCCACAAAGGTTGTGGTCCCGCCGCGAATCATCTCCCAGCAGGCCAGTTCGGCACCCACCCGAACGAATTCAGGCGTAACGAAACGCCCTTCCATGGGAAATACATAGACGTTGAGCCAGGTCATCAGGTCGAGATCATCGACCATGCCCCGAAACAGTGTCATCGCTGAGTGAGTGTGGCCATTGACCAGCCCCGGCATCAGCACGCGCCCCGCGCCATCAATCGTGGCTTGCGCACGCCAGTTGCGCTCGATGTCCGCTCGGGTGCCAATATCGACGATGACGTCCCCTTGCACGACAACAGCGGCGTCATTCAGCCGCGGCTGTGCGGGGTCCATAGTCAGCACGTAATCGCCATACACGATGAGATCTGCCTGCTGCGCAGGCGTGCTAAGCGCGCTCGGGGACGATACCAGTACACCCAGCACAAAAACCGCATAAAATAGCTTCAAGACAGAACTCCTCCTCCCCGTCGCGTCGGGGTACCGACCAGAATCGAGGTTTCCAACGCCTGTCGCCAGCGTTGCGGGCGATTGAACATGGTCAAATACTGGTATTTTTCCCACGCGGGGCTGCAGCCCGGAACTCAACAGCGTAAATTTCGCCCTATGCGCCGTCAAGGCCACCCGCGGGCACCAGACCCCATTTGCGCTCTGCAAGCCAGTAACTAACGAATCCATCCCGATCATTCAGGAGATCTACTCATGAAGCGCATAACCGTATCCCGGTTGGTCCTCACGGCAGCCATCGCCGCAGCCACCACTGCAACCGCCCCGGCCATGGCGCAGCTGGAAGAAATCATTGTGACGGCACAGAAGCGGGAGCAGAGCCTGCTCGACGTACCTCTCTCCGTTGCCACTCTGTCCGGGGAGCGCTTCAGCGCCATTTTTGAAGGCGGTGCCGATATCCGGGGCCTTTCTGCCCGGGTCCCCGGCCTGTATGTGGAATCCTCCAATGGTCGGGTAGCGCCGCGCTTCTACATCCGTGGCCTCGGCAATATCGACTTCGACCTCGCCGCCTCACAGCCCGTCTCCATCATCATGGACGACGTCGTGAAGGAAAACGTGGTCCTGAAGAGCTTCCCGCTGTTCGACATCGAACAGGTAGAGGTTCTGCGTGGCCCCCAGGGTTCACTGTTCGGCAGGAACACGACGGCCGGCATCGTCAAATTCGACTCCCGCAAGCCGACCCAGGAATTCGAGGGCCGCGCCAAGGTGGATATCGGTGAGCTGGAGACTCTGAATTTTGAAGGTGCCGTCGGCGGTGGCCTGACAGAAACGGTCGCCGGCCGCATTGCCGTGCTTTACCAGAGCCGCGGTGACTGGATCGACAATGGCTTCACCGGCGAGGGCGATGCGCTCGGCGGATTCATCGAGAAAGCCGCGAAAGGTTTCCTGCTGTTCGAACCCAACGACCGTCTGAGCGCTTTGCTGGGCGCGCACCATCGGGATCTTGACGGCACGGCCGCGGTGTTTCGCGCGAATATTTTCGACACCGGCAGCAACCGCCTGAATGAAAACTACATCCGTGACACCGTATTTTTTGACGAGGGCGACAACAACCCGCAGGAATACCGGAATACGGGCCTCAACCTCAAGCTGGAATACGCTTTCGATACGGTAACGCTCACCTCCATCACCGCCGGGGAAGACGCCAAAGGCCGCAGCCTTGGCGACATCGATGGCGGCTTTGGTGCCTCGTTCCTGCCCTTCATGGGCCCAGGCTTCATTCCCTTCCCGTCGCAAACGCAGGATGCAGCGGATGTACAACAGTTCACCCAGGAATTCCGTCTGGCCAGCAACAGCGGTGAGCGGCTGAACTGGCAAACCGGACTGTTCTATTTCGACTCCGATCTGGACGTCGAAACCAGCCCGTTTTTCGTGCCGGCGACGACGGTGACGCACGAGAACACCTCCTTTGCCGTCTTTGGCCAGGCCGACTACGCACTCACCGAGGCCTGGACGCTGACTGCGGGCCTGCGCTGGACCGATGACGAGAAGGACTTCTTCGCACCCGGCTTTGAGGAGAGCGTATCTGACGACCAGGTAACCGGTGACCTCGCACTGTCCTTTGCGGCGGATGACGCATCGCTGTACTGGGCGAAAGTGGGGACCGGCTTCCGCGCGCCCACCATCCAGGGCCGCGACGTCGCCTTTGGTGCCGCGCCCTCCATCGCCGACTCCGAGACCGTGACCTCCTACGAACTCGGCTACAAGGCAGAGTATCTGGCAGGTCGCATGCGCCTGAACGCTGCGCTTTTCTATTATGAAGTGGACGATATCCAGTTTACGGCAGTGGGTGGCAGCAACAACGCCATCCAGCTGGTGAACGCCGATCAGGGCACCGGTATGGGCGGCGAACTGGACGTGGAATGGGCGGTGACTGACACGCTGTCGCTCACCTTCGGCGCCGGCTATGCGGACACGGAAATCAACGACAGCAACCTGCGCGTAGCCCCCTGCGGTAGCGGTGCCTGCACAGTCCTCAACCCCATTGATGCCAATGGGCTGGTGGCTGTAGACGGCAATCCTTTCCCCCAGGCACCGGAAACCACGTTCAACTTCAGTGCCTCCTGGCGCATGCCCGTGGGCCGTGAGTCGGAAGTGTTTGCCTTCACTGACTGGTCCTACCAGGGCGATACCCAGCTGTTCCTGTACGACGCTGTGGAGTTCGTCACCGATGGCCAGTTTGAGGGTGGACTGCGTCTTGGCTGGCGCCTTCGGGATGGCAGCTATGAAGTCGCCCTGTTTGGCCGCAACATCACCGATGAGGAAAACGTGCAGGGGGCCATCGACTTCAACAACCTGACCGGCTTCACCAACGAGCCGCGCGTCTGGGGGCTGTCGCTGTCCAGCGTGTTCTGAACGCGTCAGGGCAAGCGGCCGGCGGCACTCTCCCCGGCCCGCTTCCCTGGCAGGCTGGCGCCCGAACTGCCCGGTCGGCGCCGCCAATTTTCGCTCCAACGAGGACACTCATTCACCATGATGAAATTCGCATTGCTGACCCTGTTCATCGCCGCGCTGGCGGGACCGGCAGCGGCTGAAGAGCCCGGCACCGGCCCCATTCCCGTCAAAGTGGTCGTTGTGACCATGTTCGAAACCGACGCTGACACCGGAGACAAGGCCGGCGAGTTCCAGCGCTGGTATGAGCGCGTCCCGCTGGACACCCGGTTTCCCGCACCGCACATGCACCACGACATTCACATGAACCTGGAATCAGGTGTGCTGGGGATTGTGACCGGCATGGGCACCGCCAACGCCGCCGCCAGTGTGATGGCTCTGGGCCTGGACCCGCGCTTCGACCTGAGCCGGGCCTACTGGCTGGTTGCAGGCATTTCCGGCTTCGACCCGGCGGACGCGTCACTGGGCTCGGTGGCCTGGGCAGAGTGGCTGGTCGACGGCGACCTCGCGCATGAAATCGATACGCGGGAAATTCCCGAGTCCTGGCGCCATGGCTACTTTCCGCTGTTCAGCCAGGGGCCGAATGACACAGCGCGCAAGAGCTACAACCTGGGCGAGGTGTTCCGGCTCAACACAGGGCTGGTGAACTGGGCCTACGCGCTGACCAAAGACATGCAACTGCCCGATCACCCCACTCTCAGGGAAGCGCGCGAACCCTATGTGGACTATCCTGTGGGCCAGCAGCCACCGCGGGTGATCAAGGGTGACCAACTGGCCGCCATGACCTTCTGGCACGGTGAAATGCTCAACGACTGGGCCAATGATTGGGTCAAGTACTGGACCGATGGCCAGGGTGAGTTCGTCAGCTCGGCCATGGAGGATACCGGCACGTTTCAGTCGCTGACCTACCTGCACGCAGCCGGCAAGGTCGACAAGAACCGGGTCATGGTGCTGCGCACCGCCTCCAATTTCACCCTGCCACCGCCCGGGAAATCCGCCGCGGCCTACCTGCTGGAGGAGCAGCATGACAGCTATGCCGGCCTGGACGCGGCTCTGGAAAACGCCTACCAGGTGGGCAGGAAGGTTATCGACGCGCTACTGGCCGACTGGGAGCAGCACGCAGGCACCATCCCTTCCCGCTAGGCCCGGGCCTCGCGGCCCAGCGCATGCGGGATCAGTTTCGCGTAGATCGCCTCGGCCTGTTCGCACATTGCCTCGCAGGCCGGGGGCAGTTCAACCTCGGACAGGGGCAGTTCGTTCACGACCTGAAAGCCGGTTGAGGCCTCGACCGCCGCGTACCAGTGAGGCGCCCAAACGCCGTCGCTGTCACGGCGACCCGCGGGCCACTGCAGCATGGCGCTGCTGAAGGGAATGCCCACGCGTGTGCAAAGCGCACGCAGCACACCTTCCGGGTCGGCCAGTGTGGTGGCAGAGTCAACCACCGGCGGCGCCGTGCCCAGCCGGTCGGCAACCCGCTGGAACAAATCCCATTGCTGCGGGAAACCCAGCTCCTCCAGCGCGAACTCCGGTCGCACCCGGGCATAGGACGCAATGATCCTGCGCGGCTCGCGAATCAGGAAGCAGTTCACCAGCTGATCGGTCCACGCCATGTTCATGGCCGGCAGGATGTGCTGGGTCATGTGCTTCTGATAGAACAGCGTGCAGGCGCCCGGATCCGCCGTCGCAGGCAGCTCTTCACACAATTGCCGCGCCACTTCACGCCAGTCGCAGCTCATGCTGGCCATGACCGCATCCCCGGCGGGATGGTCCAGCCCGGTGGCTTTGAGGTAGTAGCCATAGAACGGCTCATCCACCACGGCGCAGTCGGGCCGATTCTCGAATGCGCGCATCAATGCCGTACTGATGTTGCGCGGGCCAGACCACATGGCCAGTCGTAGTGTCTCCATCCGACTAGCCCCGCGGGTGCTGCTGGCCGGGGCCGGCGATATAGCGGGCGACAGTTTCCCGGTACTGTGCCTGCAGACGCTGGATCATCGGGCGCCCTGCACCGGGCTCGCCAATCTGGCGGCCATCGACTTCCGTCACCGGCACCAGGCCGGCAAACGTTCCCGTCACAAAGGCTTCCTCCGCATTGTAGACATCCGTGAGCGTGAAATTGGTTTCGCGCACCGTGAGGCCGAGCTCACGCCCCATCTCCAGTACCTTGCCACGGGTGATACCGTCCAGGCAGTAGTCCCCCGTTGACGTCCAGATCTCGCCCCGGCGCACGATGAAAAAGTGCGTGGAGTTGCAGGTGGCGACGAAGCCATGCGGGTCCAGCATCAGCGCTTCATCGGCACCGGCCTTGGTCGCCTGTATGCAGGCCGCGATGCAATTCAGCTTGGAGTGGGTATTCAGGGTCGGGTCCTGCACGTCCGAGTAACCGCGGCGCACATACACCGTGTACAGTCTGACGCCCTTTTCCACCACCTCGGGCAGCGCCTGCTTGTACTCGGGGATGATCACCACAGTGGGCGGCGTGATGGTCATGCGCGGATCCTGGTAGGGGGTTGCCTTCACGCCCCGCGACACCATCAGGCGGATGTGCACACCGTCGCTCATGCCGTTGGCCGCGAGCACTGCGTAGAGTCGCGCCGCCAGTTCTTCGCGGCTGAAATCCGGTTGAAAATCCAGGGTCTTCATGCCCTCGAACAGCCGCTCCAGATGACGCTCCAGGAAGAGGACCGTATGGCCTTCAACGCGCAGCCCCTCCCAGACCCCGTCGCCGAGGATAAATCCCGAGTCGAACACCGAAACCCGTGCTTCGGCACGCGGATAAATCGTGCCGTTGATATCAATCAGAATCGTCTCGTTGCGCGGATCCCCCGCATATTCGTGCGTACCTTTCATGCTCCAGCTCCAACCGTTTCAGCGAGCGATATTGTGCGCTATTCGGGCGGCAAGTACATCCATGATAAAATCCCGCCACTTGCAGCAGCGCCAGGCAGCCACCCCCGTGTCCGAACCACGCGACAATATTTACGCGCAACCCGTGCCCGAACCCACCACGTTTCGCTTCGACGACCGCGTGGCGCAGGTCTTCCCCGACATGATCCGTCGTTCAGTGCCGGGCTACAGCACCATCATTGCCATGACGGGCCTGCTGGCCGGGCGTTTCGCCACGCCGGGCAGCCGTCTGTACGATCTCGGCTGCTCACTCGGCGCCTCCACCCTCACCATGCGCCAGAACCTGCAGCACGCCGACTGCCGGATCATCAGCGTCGACAACTCAACCGCCATGCTGGAGCGCTGCCGCAGCGTCATCGATACCGACAGCCACGAGGTACCGGTCGATCTCGTGTGCAGCAACCTGCAGGATGTGCAGATCGCCGATGCCTCGGTGGTGGTACTGAACTTTACCCTGCAGTTTATCGCCCGCGAAGAACGTGACGCCGTCATCGGGCAAATCTTCGCCGGGCTGCGCCCGGGCGGCATCATGGTGCTCTCCGAGAAAGTCACCTTCGAAGACCCGCGCCTGGATGCCCTCAACATCGACCTGCATCACGATTTCAAGCGCGCCAATGGCTACAGCGACCTGGAAATTGCCCAGAAACGCGATGCCCTGGACGGCTACCTGCGCCGCGAAACCCTGCAGCAGCACCGCGACCGCTGCCGCAAAGCCGGCTTCAGCAGCTGCGACGTCTGGTTCCAGTGCTTCAACTTCGCCTCGCTGATTGCGCTGAAATGATCGACTACGACCCGCTCATCCAGCGCTGGCAGGGGGGCGAGCTGGCCGTCTGGGCGGAGCAGCTGCCGACACAGCTTGCCGCCGGTCTTGCGCCTGAACGCTACGGTGACCTGCCACGCTGGCTCGCTGCCCTGGAGGACCTTCCGGACCTCACCCCCAGCGCCCGACATCTCGACCGCTCGCAGGTCGGGGCCAGCCTGGAGCCCGGCCTCAATGCGGGCCAGCGCGCGGCACTGCGCGAGACCCTGCAGCGCCTGCATCCCTGGCGCAAAGGTCCCTTCAACCTCTTCGGCGTGGAAATCGACACCGAGTGGCGCTCGGACTGGAAATGGGCGCGACTGCAGGACCACATTGATGACCTGAATGGCCGCCGTGTACTGGACGTCGGCTGTGGCAGCGGCTACCACTGCTGGCGCATGGCGGGCGCCGGTGCTCGGGAGGTGATCGGCATCGACCCTACCCCGCTGTTTGTTGTGCAGTACTGGGCACTGCAGAAATACCTGCAGCACCCCGGCGTCTGGGTGTTACCACTAGGTATTCAACACGTTCCCGCCAACTTGCAGGCGTTTGACAGCGTGTTTTCCATGGGTGTGCTGTATCACCGACGCTCGCCCATGGACCACGTGCAGGCGCTGCGCGACTGCCTGCGTCCCGGCGGGCAGCTCATCCTGGAAACACTGGTCATCGACGGGCCACTGGGCGCCACCCTGGTACCGGAGGGACGCTATGCACGCATGGGCAATGTCTGGTTCCTGCCCAGCCCTGACACGCTGATGTCCTGGCTGCGCAAACTGAAGTTCCGCGATGTGAAGCTGGTGGATGTCTCGATCACACGCGTGGAAGAACAGCGGCAGACCGAGTGGATGCGTTTCCAGTCGCTGGCCGACTTTCTCGACCCCGAGGATGCCACGCGCACGATCGAGGGGTATCCGGCACCCATGCGGGCTGTGGTGACGGCTCGGGCGCCGTGAGGCGGATGGGGCTGGACCGGGGCTGGACCGGGGTGCGGTGGCGGGCGGCGTGACGGAGGGGGGCGAGCAGGACACGCCGTGAACCCATCCATGGGGGCTTGAAGGAAACATCCCTGTTTCCTACAGTCCTGCTCGCCCCCCTCCGCCACGCCGCCCTGCTCATCAGGTTGTGGTGCCAGAACTTACTCCCGGGCGCTGCCCCACCCCGCCCCTTCAATGCCAGACTTCACCACCCAAGCCGCAAGTGCCGGTGGGGGCGGTGCGGGCGCTGGGGGACCGTCGGCGGCCATGGATGGCCGCCGCCGAGCCTACATGGACGTACTTGCGGCGTGTCCCCCCAGCGCCCGCACCGCCCCCACCGGCACCACTCCGACGCCGGAAGCCGGAAGCCGGAAGCCGGAAGCCCGAGCACAGCCCAGCCCTGTGCTCAATGCAACGCCTTCTCTAACCGATGCTCATGAAACACGTACTCAAAGACCTCCCGGTAGTTGCGCGCAAAGCGCACCTCCAGCCCTTCCCGCAAATAGGCCGGCAACTCGTCGAAATCACGCCGGTTGGCCGCAGGCAGAATCAACTCCGGAATCTTCATGCGTCGCGCCGCAATCACCTTCTCGCGGATGCCACCCACCGGCAGCACCTGGCCGGTCAGGGTCAGCTCACCGGTCATCGCCAGCGGGCGCTTGATCCGCTCATCGCGCGCCAGGGAAATCAGCGCCGTCGCCATGGTGATACCCGCACTGGGACCATCCTTGGGTGTGGCGCCCTCCGGCACGTGCAGGTGCACCAGGCTGGTGTCGAAGAAATCGTAGTCACAGTCGAAATCACGCAGGTGCGACACCACGTAGCTGTAGGCGATCTCCGCTGATTCGCGCATGGTCTCGCCCAGCCGTCCGGTGAGTTTGAAGCCCCTGTTCAGGGTGTGCACTTTAGAGGATTCAATCGCCAGGGTTGCACCGCCCATCGCGGTCCAGGCCAGCCCGGTGGCCACACCCGGGCCGCGCAGCAGCTTCTCGCTGTGAAACACCGGTTGGCCAAGCAGTGTTTCGATATCCTTCTTGCCGATGCGCAGGCGCTGCTCACCGCCCTCCAGCAGATCGACGATGGACTTGCGGATAATACGCGCCAGCTGCTTTTCCAGGTTGCGCACACCGGCCTCCCGGCAATAACTCTCGATCACGGTCTTCAGCGCGGCATCGTTGATCTTGAGCTGGTCAGCGCTGACGCCGTGACGCTGCAACAGCCGCGGCCACAGGTGGTTGCGCGCGATGGCCAGCTTCTCCTCGGCGATGTACCCCGCAAGCCGCAGCACCTCCATCCGGTCCAGCAGCGGCCCCGGAATGGTGTCCAGCTGGTTGGCGGTGCAGATGAACAACACCTTGGACAGGTCTACCCGCATGTCCAGATAGTGGTCCAGAAACTCCGCGTTCTGTTCCGGGTCCAGCACCTCCAGCAATGCCGAGGCGGGATCGCCCTGGAAGGACGCACCGATCTTGTCGATTTCGTCGAGCATGATCACCGGGTTGGCCACTTTTACATCCTTCAGCGCCTGCACAAACTTGCCGGGCATGGCGCCGATATAGGTCCGGCGGTGCCCCTTGATCTCCGCTTCATCGCGCATGCCACCCAGGCTGAAACGGTAGAATTCGCGCCCCAGTGCATCTGCCACGGAGCGCCCGATGCTGGTTTTGCCCACCCCGGGTGGCCCGACCAGCAGCAGAATGGACCCGCTGATCTCCCCTTTGAATGCCCCCACGGCGAGAAACTCCAGTATGCGCTGCTTGACGTCGCCCAGCCCGTCGTGATGCGCATCCAGTGTGTCCCGCGCGTGGGCGAGCTCCAGCCTGTCCTCCGACGTGATGCCCCAGGGCAGCTGCGTGGCCCAGTCGAGGTAATTGCGCGTCACGCCGTATTCGGGTGACCCTGTCTCCAGCACCGAAAGCTTGTGCATCTCCTCGGCGATACGCGCACGCACAGGCTCTGGTGGCTTGAGGGCCCCCATGCGCTCCTCGAACAGCTCGAGGTCGGTGCTGCGGTCGTCCTTGGACAGCCCAAGCTCCTTCTGGATGACTTTCAGCTGCTCGCGCAGGAAGAACTGTCGCTGCTGCTCAGAGACTTTCTCATTCACCTGGCTGGTAATGCGGGTCTGCAATTCGGCCACTTCACGCTCTTTGCGCAGCAACAGCAGAACCTTCTCCATGCGGGCCAGCAAGGGCAGCGTGTCGAGGATTTCCTGCAACTGGTCACCCTTGGCGGTGGTGAGCGCGGCCGAGAAATCCGCCAGCAGGCTGGGCTGGTTGGGGCTGAAGTTTGACATGTAGTGTTTCAGCTCTTCGCTGTACAGCGGGTTGAGCGGCAACAGCTCCTTGATCTGCTGAATCAGGGCCATCGCGTAGGCCTTCACTTCATCGCTGTCGCGGTCTCCGGTACTGCGCGGGTATTCAACCTGGACCCGGTAGGGCGCCTTGTCGGTGAGCCAGCGCAGGATGCGAAAGCGCTTCACGCCCTGCACCAGGAACTGACCCGGGCCGGTGGTGCCCGGCGGCCTGTGCAGGCGCGCGACGCAGCCGATTTCGGGAAACTGGCGGGGACCCACGCTGTCCGGGTCCTGCTGGTCAACATAACTGAGGCCCACCAGTCCGTGGCCCTCCGCGGCAATCGCCTCCAATGTCGGAGCCCATTCCTGCGGATTGATCGCGACCGGCTGTATCTGCCCGGGAAAGAAGGGTCGCTGCGGTACCGGAATCACGTACAGCGTATCCGGGAGAATATCGTTTGCCACCGCCGGGGCATGGCTGCCCGATGCGTTCGCGTCGCGCTCGTCCTCGGCAAAGTGCTGGGGCTTGCTCATGGCTACCTGTGTCCAATGCTGTGGATATCCGGCAGATATGGGCGCGCGGGCGCGTATTTCAAGAGATTGGCCCCGCGGCATTTTTCAGTGGCCGGCGCGCGGAGTATACTTCGCGGCTGAGCCCGACCCGTTAACCGCACGTCCGACACAGGAGTCCACAGTGCATATTGAACAGGCCACTGAAGCCGAACTGCGCGCCGCGCTTGCCGACCTGCATGAACAGTACGATGCCCTGGCAGCGAAAAAACTGAACCTCGACCTCACCCGGGGCAAACCCAGCGCCGCGCAAGTCGCACTGTCCGACGCACTGGACGGCATTCTGCAGGGCAATTATCGGGCCGCGGACGGCACCGATGCCCGCAACTATGGTGGCCTGGAGGGCCTGCCCGAGGCGCGCGCGCTGTTCGCCGGCGTTCTGGGCACAGCCCCCGAAGAGACACTGGTCGGCGGCAACAGCAGCCTGACGCTTATGTACCAGGTCATGGATTTTGCCCTGCGCGAAGGTCTGCGCGGCGCCGAGTCAGCCTGGGGCAACCGCGACCAGGTGAAATTCCTGTGCCCGGTACCCGGCTATGACCGCCACTTCTCCGTCTGCGAATATCTGGGAATCGAGATGATCCCCGTGCCATTGCTCGACTCGGGCCCGGATATGGACCTGATAGAGGCGCTGGTCAGCACTGATGCGGACATCAAGGGCATCTGGTGCGTGCCCCGCTTTTCCAACCCCACCGGCTGCGTCTACAGCCCGGATACCGTCAAACGCCTGGCACGGCTGCCGCAGACCGCGTCAGACGACTTTATCGTGATGTGGGACAACGCCTATGCGGTCCACACCCTGCAGGATGACGCACCCGCACTGGACAGCATCACGGCCCATGCGCGGGCGTTCGGCACCATGGACGGTATCTTCCAGTTCGGCTCCACCTCCAAGATCACCTTCGCCGGTGCGGGTGTCGCATTCCTGGGCACCAGCGAGCGCAATCTCAACACCTTCAAGGCACACCTGGCCTTCCAGACCATCGGCCCCGACAAAGTGAACCAGTTGCGTCATGTGCGCTTCCTGCAGGACGAGACCACGCTGCACACGCACATGGCCAGGCACGCGGCAATTCTCAAGCCACGCTTTGACGCGGTGCTCGACACCCTGCAGCGCGAGCTGGGGTCCAGCGGCATGGGCCACTGGACCACGCCAGAGGGCGGCTACTTTGTATCATTCAACACTTTGCCGGGCCTTGCAGCTAACATCGTCGAACTTGCGGGCAACGTAGGGGTAAAGCTAACACCGGCCGGCGCCACCTTCCCCTACGGCAAGGACCCAGAAGACAGCAACATCCGACTGTCACCGAGTTTCCCGGCACTGGCTGATGTGCAGGCGAGCGTGGATGTGTTTGTGTTGTGCGTGAAAATCGCCTCGATCAAGCAGCGTCTGGGTAGCTGAACGGAGGCCGCCGGGGGCGGGAACCTCACAGCGGCGGGCGCACTGCCCGCCTGCGAGGTCAGTCGTCGCTGCTGTGGTGCGGCTGCATACCGGGCACGGGGAATGTGGCCACGTTGCTGCGCGAGCCGGGAGCGACCTCGGAAATCTTGCCGGTCCCTTCCTTGTCGACTTCATCGATGCGGATGATCGCCTGCAACGGGATATAGCTGCGCTTGACCCCGCTGAACTCGTGCTTGAGCTTCTCCTCGCCGGGGTCTACAAGTATCTGCGAGCGTTCGCCGAAGACGAATTCCTCGATCTCGATGAAACCCCACATGTCGCTTTGGTAGATCTGGCGCGCGAACACCTCGAACACCTGGTTCGCGTTGTGGAATATCACCTTATACACCGGTTGGTTGGCCATGCTGTCCTCGTGGGGCGTTGCGCCGGGCGGTCCCGCTGGGCTTGCGCGGAATCCGGGGGGGCGCAATGTTAACACTCCCATCACAAATTACCACTACCGGGGCTCGCTCGACGCTATGTTTCCCGGGGTCGAATCTGTATAATTCCCAGCCTTTTTCCAGCAACCGGCAAGGCACCGACTGTGGTGCGCCGACGAGGCCCAGTGAGCAAAAAGCTGTACATCAAGACCCACGGCTGCCAGATGAACGAGTACGACTCGGCGCGCATGCGCGATCTGCTGCAGGCCAGCCATGGGCTGACCCCGACGGACAACCCCGAGGACGCCGATGTTCTGCTGCTCAACACCTGCTCGATCCGTGAAAAAGCCCAGGAAAAGGTCTTCCACCAGCTCGGCCGCTGGAAACACCTGAAGCAGAAAAACCCCGACCTGATCATCGGGGTGGGTGGCTGTGTCGCCAGTCAGGAAGGGGCCGAAATCGGCAAACGCGCACCTTATGTCGACCTGGTCTTCGGGCCACAGACCCTGCACCGCCTGCCGGAGATGATGGAGCAGCGCGGCCCGGGGGGCACCCTCGTGGTCGACGTCAGCTTCCCGGAAATCGAGAAATTCGATCGATTGCCGGAACCCAGTGTCGAGGGGCCCACGGCCTTTGTTTCCGTGATGGAAGGCTGCAGCAAGTACTGCACCTTCTGTGTTGTGCCCTACACCCGCGGGGAAGAAGTCTCACGCCCGGTGGATGATGTGATCGCTGAAGTGGCGCACCTGGCGGGAGAAGGCGTGCGCGAAGTCAACCTGCTGGGGCAGAATGTGAACGCCTACCGGGGCGCCAACCACCTCGGTGAGATCGTGGACTTCGCCGAACTCCTGCACCTGGTGGCGCGCATTCCGGGGATCGACCGTATCCGCTACACCACCTCACACCCGGTGGAATTCAGCGACGCCCTGATCGATGCCTATGCCGAGATCCCGCAGCTGGTCGACCACCTGCACCTGCCGGTACAAAGTGGCTCGGACCGCATCCTGATGGCCATGAAGCGCGGGCACACGGCGCTGGAGTACAAATCGAAGATTCGGCGTTTGCGCCGCATACGCCCGAACATCAGTATCTCTTCCGACTTCATTATCGGCTTCCCCGGCGAGACGGATACAGACTTTGCGGCCACCATGAAGCTGGTGGAGGAGATCGGGTTCGATACCTCGTTCAGTTTTGTCTACAGCACGCGCCCCGGCACCCCCGCGGCGGAGCTGCCGGACACCACGGATGAAAGCGTCAAGAAGCAGCGCCTACAGATCCTGCAGGCGCGCATCCTGCAGGAAGCACAGGCGATCAGCCGCCGCATGGTCGGCACAGTGCAGCGGGTTCTGGTCACGGGGGTATCGAAGAAAGACCCCGGTGAACTGCAGGGTCGGACCGAAAACAACCGTGTTGTGAACTTCCACTGCACCGACCAGAGCCTGATCGGCGAATTCGCCGATTTGGAGATTGTCGATGCTTTGCCCAATTCCCTGCGCGGCCAGCTGGCACAATCACCCCGGATGCGTGCGGTTGACTAGTCGGCCAAGGCGTATATCCTTAACCCCATGATCACATGCCCTAGCGGCCCGCGAGCGATTTGAACAGCGAATCTCCGACCCCCGAGTCGACACAGTCAAGCCTCACCCTGGAACCGAATGACACCCGCCATCTGGCCATGCTCTGCGGCCAGTTCGACGGCCATCTGCGCCAGATCGAGTCCCGTCTCGGCATCAGCATCGCCGCGCGCGGCAACCAGTTCCTGCTCAGCGGCCCAGCGGCCGCCGTGACCGCGGGCGAGCGACTGCTGCAAAGCCTCTACGCCGAGCTCTGCCAGGGCGTGGGCCTGAGTCCGGAGTCACTGCACCTGCAATTGCAGCAGGCGGGCATTGAAGTGCTCAGCGAAGAGCCCGGTGGTGCCCCCGTCGAAGCCATTCAGGTGATCCGCACCAAGCGCGCCTCGGTGAAGCCCCGCGGCAAGAACCAGCAGGGTTACGTGCGCACTATCAAGCAGCACGACATCAATTTCGGCATCGGCCCCGCGGGCACCGGCAAGACCTATCTCGCCGTGGCCTGCGCTGTGGAGGCCCTGCTGGAGGAGCGTGTGCGGCGTATCCTGCTGGTGCGCCCTGCCGTAGAGGCCGGCGAGAAGCTCGGCTTTCTGCCCGGCGACCTGAGCCAGAAGATCGATCCGTACCTGCGCCCCCTGTACGACGCCCTGTACGAGATGCTCGGTTTCGAAACCGTCAACAAGTTTATCGAGCGCAACATCATCGAAGTGGCTCCGCTGGCCTTCATGCGCGGGCGCACACTGAACAACTCCTTCATTATTCTCGACGAGGCGCAGAACACCACCCGCGAGCAGATGAAGATGTTCCTCACCCGCATCGGCTTCGGTTCCACGGCGGTGATTACCGGCGACGCCACGCAGATCGACCTGCCCAAGGGCATCCAGTCCGGACTCACCCACGCGGGCAATATTCTCGCCGAGGTCGAAGGCATCGGCTTTACCTGGTTCGGCAACAAGGATGTGGTGCGCCACCCCATGGTGCAGCGCATTGTCGAGGCCTATGACGCGTTTGAGGACAGGGCGACCACCCTCGACAAGACCCGGCCATGAGCAGCCACATCGACATCCAAACGGCCTGTAGCGAGCCGGTTCCCGAGGAAGACGACTTAAGGAACTGGCTGCACACCACCCTGCAGGGCCGCGCGCCCAGCCCATCACCGGAACTATGCCTGCGCCTGGTGGGCGAAGATGAAATGGCCCAACTGAACCAGAGCTATCGTGGCAAGCAAGGCCCGACCAACGTGCTTTCTTTCCCGGCTGACCTGCCGGAAGGGTTGGGGCTGGCACTGCTCGGAGACATCGTGATCTGTGCCCCGGTAGTGGCCCGGGAGGCCGCCGCGCAGGGTAAGTCCCTGCAAGCGCACTGGGCCCATATGGCGGTACATGGGGCATTGCACCTGTTGGGCTACGACCACGTTGCAGCGGCCGAGGCCGCCGACATGGAAGCCCTTGAAACCGCCATCCTGGCCACGCTTGGATTTCCCTGCCCCTACCCAGACACCGTCTCCGAGGAGCCCGTTACCCCATGAGCGAAGATCGATTTGGCAGCGAGTCAGGAGACCGCTCCTGGCTCGAAAAAATAGCCTTGCTGTTCTCGTCAGAGCCGCACAATCGCCGCGATCTGGAGGGCGTTCTGGCGATCGCCGCCGAAAACGAAGTGATCGACCAGGACGCGCGCAGCATCATGGAAGGCGCCATGAAGGTCAGCGACATGCAGGCCCGCGACATCATGATCCCGCGCGCCCAGATGGTGGTGATCAAGGCAGACTCGACGCTGGAAGAGATCTTGCCGCAGATCATTCGCTCTGCCCACTCGCGCTACCCAGTTGTGGGCGAGAGCCCGGATGACATCCAGGGCATACTGCTGGCCAAGGATCTGCTGCCGGAAATCCTCAACAAGGATCACAGCGAGTTCCGCATGGAAACGCTGCTGCGCCCCACGGTTGTGGTGCCGGAAAGCAAGCGACTGAACGTGCTGCTGCGGGAGTTCCGGGAGAACCGCAACCACATGGCTATCGTGATCGACGAGTACGGCGGCGTTGCAGGCCTGGTCACCATTGAGGACGTGCTGGAGGAGATTGTCGGAGATATCGAAGATGAAACCGATGTCGACGAAGACCATTTCATCCGCACCATCGGCGACGGCGACTACTTCATCAAGGCACTGACCCCGATCGAGGAGTTCAACGAGCATTTCCGCACGACCTTCAGCGACGAGGAATTCGACACCATCGGTGGCCTGGTAATACAGGCTTTCGGGCACATGCCGGCGCGCAATGAGGTCACCTGCATCGAAAACTTCGAATTCAAGGTGATCAACGCGGACCAGCGCAAGATCCACAGCCTGCGCATGCGGCCACTGAGCAGTTGAACCATGCCTGAACACGGCCTGCGCCCGGCCTGGGTAGCCCTGCTGACACTGCTGGCCGGCGGGCTGGTCACCCTCTCATTCGCCCCCTTCAACCTCTGGCCTGCTGGCATCGCCAGCTGCGCCCTCTACTGCTACCTGCTCAGCACCTGCACACCACGACAGGCCCTGTGGCGCGGCTGGCTGTTCGGCGTGGGCCTGTTCGGCAGCGGTGTGTCCTGGGTTTACGTCAGCATTCACGTCTACGGTTATGCCAGCGTACCGCTCGCTGCGTTACTCACGGTGCTGTTCTGCGCCGGGCTCGCGCTGCTGCACAGCCTCTTTGCCTGGTGCTACGCGCGCTGGGTACGTCCCCTGCCCGGCGGCATGCTGGCCGGTTTCGGCGCACTGTGGGTGCTGTTCGAGGGCTTGCGCAGCTGGCTGCTGACGGGCTTCCCCTGGCTTTACCTGGGCTACGGCCATATCGATACCTGGCTCGCAGGCTGGGCGCCCGCGGTGGGCGTGTATGGCCTGTCCTTCGCGGTGGCGGTGAGCGGTTCCTGCCTGTTCCTGGCCTGGCGCAACCCAAAGCCTGCAGGCCTGCTCACCTACCTCACCGTGGTGGCCATCCTGTGGCTCGGCGGGCGCACCCTGGGCACCGTGGAGTGGGTCGTTCCCGCCACCGAACAACCCCTGCGCGTCGCGTTGTACCAGCCCAACATCCCACAGGCGCTGAAGTGGCAGCGGGATTATTATCCGCGCATCCTGGAGCAGTACAGCAGCGCTATTGTGGCGCAGGCCGACCACGACATTGTGGTCTGGCCGGAATCTGCGCTGCCGCGCTTCTACCAGCAGGCCCGCGACTACCTGGATCCGGTAGCCGCGGGCTTTGCCAGCCGCAACAGCACCCTGATCACCGGCATTCCCTGGCGGGAGCCGGGCAGTAAAGACTACTTCAACAGCATTGTCGCACTCGGCGCCGGCAGCGGCGTGTATCACAAACAGCGCCTGGTGCCCTTCGGCGAATACGTGCCGCTGGAGCACTGGCTGCGCGGCCTGATCGCCTTCTTCGACATGCCCATGTCGAGCTTTTCCGCCGGCCCACCGGGACAGAGCCTGCTGTTGGCGGATGGCGTGCGGGTGGCGCCCTTTATCTGCTACGAAATCGTCTACCCGGGGCTGGTCGCTCGGGGCGCACGCAACGCGGACGTACTGGTGACGATCAGCAACGACAGCTGGTTCGGCGCCTCCATCGGCCCGCTGCAGCACCTGCAGATGGCGCGCATGCGTGCATTGGAGAGCGGGCGCTATCTGCTGCGCGGCACCAACAACGGTGTATCCGCCATTATCGACCACCAGGGCAGGATCCTGCAGCGCAGCCCCCAGTTTGAGGAAGCGCTGCTCAGCGGCGAGGCCCACATCATGCTGGGCAGCACGCCGGCAGCCATCTACGGTCCGCGACCCGTGCTTGGCGGTTGCGTGCTGCTGCTGTTGCTGATGCTGGTTGTGTACCACACGGTGTGGCGCGAGCGGGACTGAACACCGCACACAGAAAGCGCCACTGACACTGGAATATTCGTCTGCGGTTTGGTAAAAAGCGCCCCTTTCCACCAAACCGGAGCCCACTGCATGCTGAAACAGGCCTGTGCAGCGCTGCTTTTGCTCAGTGCCAGCGGCACCCTGCAGGCAGAAAGCGCTTTCCCTTCCACCTACACCCCGCTCATCTCAGCTCCCACGCTGCTGCGTAACGCCACCCTGCTCACGGGTGAAGGGCAGCGGCTCGAACAGACCGATCTGTTGCTCGAGAACGGCAGAATCGCCTGGGTAGGCAACGGTGATGTCCCACCCGGCACCCGGGAAATCGATGCCTCTGGGCGCTGGATCACACCGGGGCTGATTGACGTGCATTCCCACCTCGGTGTTTATCCCAGCCCCTCCGTCGATGCACACCAGGACGGCAACGAAATGAGCGACCCCGTGACCGCGAACATCTGGGCCGAACACAGTATCTGGCCGCAGGACCCGGGTTTCGGCAAGGCTCTCGCCGGCGGGGTCACTGCCCTGCAAATCCTTCCCGGTTCGGCCAACCTGTTCGGCGGCCGGGGCGTCACGCTGAAGAATGTCTACAGCACCAGCTACCAGGGCATGAAATTCCCCGGGGCACCCCATGGCCTGAAGATGGCCTGCGGCGAAAACCCCAAACGCGTGTATGGGCAGCGCAACAAGCTGCCCTCCACCCGCATGGGCAACGTCGCCCACTACCGCGCCGAGTGGATCGCCGCGCAGGACTATATCGATCGTTGGGCTCGCTACGAAGCGCAGCTCGCCGCCGGTGACGAGGAAGCGACCGCACCATTGCGCGACCTCAAGTTGGAAACCCTGGCCGGGGTGCTGCAGGGCGAGATCATTGTCCACATGCACTGCTACCGCGCGGATGAAATGATGACCATCCTGGCCCTGGCCGAGGAGTTCGAGTACCGCATCGGCACCTTCCACCACGCTGTCGAAGCCTACAAGATTGCCGACGAACTGGCACAGCAGCAGGTCTGCGGCGCGCTCTGGGCCGACTGGTGGGGCTTCAAGATGGAAGCCTATGACGGCATTCAGGAGAACATCGCCCTGGTGGACCGCCCGCCGGGGGGGTGCGCGATCGTGCACTCGGATTCTCCTGAAGGTATCCAGCGGCTTAACCAGGAGGCGGCCAAGGCCATGGGCAAGGGCCGCCGCGCCGGCATGGATATCGCTCCTGAACACGCGATTGCCTGGATCACCTCCAACGCCGCACGCTCACTGGGTATTGAGCACATGACCGGCAGCCTGACCCCGGGAAAGATGGCCGATGTGGTTGTGTGGAGCGACAACCCTTTCAGTATCTACAGCAAGGCAGACCTGGTGTTCATCGATGGGGCCCTGCTGTATGACCGCAAGGACCCCGCCCGGCAACCGGTGTCCGACTTTGAGTTGGGGCAGCTGCAGGAGGTGCAGCCATGAATGGATTCAAATGGATCGTCGCCACACTGCTGCTCTGCTGCCAGGCCGCGGCCGCCGGCAACACCTTACTGATTCGCAATGCCCTGGTACACACGATGACCGATGCCGGTACGCTGCCCGCTACGGACATCCTGATTCGCGACGGGCGCATTGCGGAACTTGGCAATCATCTGCGGGCGCCCGCAGACAGCACCGAGCTCGACGCCGCCGGACGACCAGTGACCCCCGCCCTGTTTGCCGGCATCACGGCGCTGGGGCTGAACGAAATCGATATGGTCTGGCCCTCTGTAGACTCCGCGGTCACTCAGGTGGGCTCACCACCCATGCGCCCCGAATTCAACGTGGTCAGTGCCTACAACCCGCACTCCAGCCCGATTCCGATTACCCGCATCGAGGGCTTCGGCTACAGCCTCCTCGGCGCAATGGCCGGTGGGTCGATCATCGGCGGCCAGGGACGCACCGTGGTTCTGGACGGCGGCTACCGGAGCTTCGTTGGCGAGCCCGTGCTCTTCATCGCGCTGGGCGAAAGCGCGTCCACTCTCGCTGGCGGTTCACGCGCCGCGCAATGGATGGTGCTGGAACAGGCCATCGCCGAGAGCGAATCGACGCCGCGTCACGGCGACCACACGCTGCTGACCCGAGAAGGCCGCGCCGCGCTGCACGCATTCCAGCGCAGCGGGACCGTGGTGTTCAGCGCACATCGCGCCAGCGATATTCTGCAGGTCATCGCGTTTGCCGAGCGCCACGGTTTGCGTGCCGTCATTGAAGGCGGTGCCGAAGCCTGGATGGTGGCAGACGCCCTGGCCGAGGCGCAGGTGCCGGTGCTGCTGGATCCCCTGCAGAATCTGCCCGACAGTTTCGACATGCTGGGCGCACGGCTGGACAACGCCGCAAGGCTGCACGCAGCTGGGGTGACAGTCAGCTTTTCCGGCGCCGGCACCCACCATGCGCGCAAGCAGCGACAGCTGGCCGGCGTTGCCGCGGCCAATGGCCTCGGGCCCGAAGCCGCGCTGGCCGCACTGACACGCAATCCGGCGGAGATATTCGGGTTTCCCGGCGGCCTCCTCGAACGCGGCGCCCCGGCCGACCTGGTAATCTGGAGTGGAGACCCGCTGGAGCTGGTGGAATCGGCCGAGCAGGTGATCCTCGGCGGCCGCCTGCAGCCAATGCGCAGCCGGCAGACGGAGCTGCGCGATCGCTACCTGCCAACCGCCACATCGCTGCCCCGAGCCTACACGCACTGAGACCGGCAGCCCCTGCGGGTGGCCAGGCCACCCGCGATTCCCGCCCCTAGCTACTGCGCTGGCATGGACACGACAAAAATACCGCGCAACTCGTTGACCCCGTAACCGACTGCCTGATCGTCGGGGTAACGCGCCCGCAGCGCGGCCTGTGTCTCGGCCTGCAACTCCACTCCCGGCCTGCCGTGACATTGCAGACACAGGCCGTTGGTGACGATCGGATAATACGCCACGACCTCATGCTTCACCCGCTGCACGGCGGGTGCCGGTTCGGTGCCTGCCGCGAGCGCAGACCGCGCCGTTGCCATGTAGGCCAGCTCCGCGGCAGTGGCCGCATTCGCGGGGTTGCGTGGGCGATCACTGACGCGTCGAACCGCAACGCCCTGTTCCGCCGCAGCCCCTTCGGTCAGCGGAATCGCATTGTCGTGACAGAAATCGATGGCCGCGACCGGACCGCCGGCGCTGATAGCCTGCTTGAGGCTACTGCCGAGGGTCGACTTGGCACGCATCGCAACCTCTCTGCCGCGGCGCAGGTAATCCGCGTCTGTCACCAGCGTCGATTGCCCCAGGCGCCGACGCTGCTGCTGTTCGGCCTGAAAATGCTGTTCGAACCAGCCCGGGGCCTCCAACGCACTGTGATAGATGTAGTAGGCAATCTCCTCCACCATCACCTGGTCAAAAGGCATCTTGGGCATCAGGCCAAACCGGTCGATGGCACCGGGCATGCGCGCATTCTCCGCGGAGGGATCCTGCACGAAACTCACCAGACGATCCCGGAAAGCCTCGTAGGAGGTTCCCGGCTGAATGTAATGCTTCTTGATCGCCGCCATGGGCGGCGCCACGCGGTTTCCTGCAGACGCATCAGGGCTATGACAACTGAAGCACGCCGACTCCAGCGCCAGAAAGCCCGCTGTTAGTCGGGCCTGATCCAGCGCCGCGTCGGCCGACCGCCCGGCGACCTCCACAGTGTTCTGTGCAGCGCTTGCCAGGGGTACGACGCAGGCACCCAGAAACACCATCACGCAAAGCCTCATATTCACATTGCCTCCTTCTTCCGTGTGCTCACGGCAGCAAAATCCAGCGTAACAGAGCCGATACAGTGCCCACCACCAGCACACCGCAGAGCCAGAGGCCTGTAAACCAGGCCCATTTTCTGCCCAGGCTGCCCTCTTCAGGCCGCGTTTCAATGTCGCGCATCAGTGATAGCCTCCGTCGCCATGACGCACTTTGCCGCGGAAAATCCAGTAGGAATACGCGGTGTAACCGAGTATGAGCGGCAACATGATCACTGCGCCCACCAGCATGAAGAGCAGGCTGGAATCAGGTGCAGCGGCTTCGTGGACGGTAATCGCGCGGGGCACAATATAGGGTGTGAAGCCTACACCGAGGCCGATAAAACACAGCCCCAGAAGCCCCAGGGTCGCCGGGTAGATCACCGCATCCCGCTGCCGCTGGATGCCCCAGGCCACGAGGCCCGCGATGCCGATCGTGAGCAATGGCACGGGTGCCAACCAATAAAAATGGGGCAATGTGAACCAGCGCGCAAAGATGTCAGGAGACAGAAACGGCGTCCACAGACTGACCACGCCGACAAAGAAGAACGTGCCCATGGCGGCTCTTTTAACCAGACGGTACGCCTGCTGGCGTAGCGCTCCATCCGTTTTCAACACCAGCCAGCCAGCCCCCAGAAGGGCGTAACCCGCACACAGCGCCACACCAACCGTGAGTGTAAAGGGGGTCAACCAGTCCCACCAGCCGCCGGCATAGGCGCGCCCTTCAACTTCAATGCCCTGGACAAATGCGCCCAGAACAACACCCTGCATAAAGGTTGCAACGACGGAACCGAAGACAAAGCTGGCGTCCCATATCCGCTCATGCGCCTTGTCGCGCCAGCGGTATTCGAACGCCACGCCGCGAAACACCAGTGCCAGCAACATGACGATAAATGGCGCGTACAACGCGGGCATGACAACCGCGTAGGCCAGTGGGAACGCGGCAAACAGGCCGCCACCGCCAAGGATCAGCCAGGTCTCATTCCCGTCCCAGACCGGCGCAACCGTGTTCATCGCAGTATCCCGGTCCTGGTCCGTGGCAAGGAATGGAAATAGCAGACCAATTCCCAGATCGAAACCATCCAGCGCCACGTAGATAAAGATGCCCAGGGCCAGCAGTCCGGCCCAGATCACGGGTAAATCCAACATATCAGGCGCCTCCTTTGCTGGCAGCTGTTTTCAGGGAGGCCACGGGGGTTGTGCCTGCAGCACGCAGCGGAGCCCCCGCCTCGGGCCCCTGACCATCAGGCGGTGCATGCATCATGCGAATAATGTAATAGGTACCGGCCCCGAACAGGGCGAAATACACGACGATGAAGGCCAACAGCGAGGCCGCTACCGCAGGTGCATCCACAGGTGCGAGGGATTCGCTGGTGCGCAGAAGCCCGTACACGGTGAAGGGCTGCCGCCCGACCTCAGTCACAATCCAACCCGCCAGCACAGCGACAAAGCCGGAAGGGCCCATCCACACGGCAGCGCGCTGCAACCACCGCGTGTCGTACAGTCGGCCACGCAAGCGCAGCCAGGCGGAATACACACCGATCAGTGCCATCAGCGTGCCAATCAACAGCATGACCCTGAAAGACCAGAACACCATCCCGACCGGTGGCCTGTCCGCTACCGGTACGTCAGTCAGGCCCGGAGTCTCACCGTTGATATCGTGGGTGAGCACCAGTGCAGACGCGTAGGGAATGCCGAGCTCAAACGTGTTTTCCTCTGCCGCCGCATCAGGCCAGGCCAGCAGGAGAAACGGTGCACCGGTCTGTCGCTGCCAATGCCCTTCCATGGCGGCTACCTTGATGGGCTGATGCTCAAGTGTGTTGAGACCGTGCAGGTCGCCGGCAAAAATCTGCAGCGGTGCGACGAAAGTCGCCATCCACATGGCCATTGAGAACATCTTGCGCGCCTCCGGGTTAGCCGTGTCCCGCAACAGGTGCCACGCCCCAACACCACCCACCACGAACGAGACGGTCAGGTACGAAGCCAGCGTCATGTGGACCAGACGATACGGAAAGCTGGGATTGAAGATTATCGCCAGCCAGTCTTCGGGCACAAACTGCCCGAGCGCATTCATGGCATGGCCCGTGGGCGTTTGCATCCAGCTGTTGACCGACAGGATCCAGGTTGCTGACAAGAGCGTGCCAAACGCAACCATGGCTGTGGCGAGGAAATGCAGCCGCCGACCTACGCGCTCCATGCCAAACAGCATGATGCCCAGAAATCCCGCCTCGAGGAAAAACGCTGTCAGCACTTCATAGGCAAGCAACGGGCCAATGACCGGCCCTGCCTTGTCAGAAAATACACTCCAGTTGGTCCCGAACTGGTAGGACATCACCAGACCGGACACCACGCCCATGCCAAATGCCACGGCAAATATCCGCAGCCAGTATTTGTACAGGTTCAGATACACGGGGTTGTCCGTCTTCAACCACAGGGCCTCCAGCACCAGCAGATAGCTGGCAAGGCCAATGGAAAACGAGGGAAAAATGATGTGAAAGGACACAGTAAAGGCAAACTGGATTCGCGCAAGCATCGATGCGTCGAAAAATTCAAACACGGTTAACCCCTTGCTTCGGCATTAAGTGATATTTAATATAGTATTTATAATTCGGCCGACATAAGCAACCACTAATATAAATTTTTCAGGAGTCGCCGCTATCCGCCTCACTGCCTACACCAACTATTCCCTGCGCATTCTCATGTATTGTGCCAGCCACCCAGGGCGGCTGGTGCGCATCGCCGACATCGCAGCCGCCTTCGATATCTCCAGAGCCCATCTGCTGAAGTCCGCACGGCATCTGGGGCAACTGGGCTACCTGTCGACCATGCGCGGACGACATGGTGGCATTCAACTGGGGATGGCCCCGGAGCGGATACGGGTTGGCGAGGTGGTGCGGAAACTCGAGGATAGCGGCGACTTTGTAGAGTGCTTCAACCCCGCCACCAACAGCTGCCCGCTGGCAGGAGCCTGCAAGTTGACAGGGCTTTTCCACCGAGGCGTGGAGGCGTTTTACCGTGAGCTCGACGACACAAGCCTCGCTGATCTCGTCGGCGATGGCGCTGCACTGCGCGACCGACTGCCTCTGCTGCACCTCGCCTGATGTGCGGCGCGGGCTGCACACCCCGCACCGCGGCCTTCGCCGCCCGCACTGAATACTGATAGAATCGCGTTTTTTTGCACCGGACCCGCAGCCGCCACATGCCGGCTGCCAGGGGCCCCGTGCCCGGACCAGTTGAGTACACTGAAGCAATGGACCCCCATTACCAGCCCAAAATCCTCGAACAGGCGGCCCAGGAATACTGGCAGACCGAGCAGAGTTTTGCCGTGCACAAGGACGACAGCCGGGAGAAATTCTACTGTCTCGCCATGTTCCCCTACCCCAGTGGCAAACTGCACATGGGCCACGTGCGCAACTACACCATCACCGATGTGATTTCCCGCTATCAGCGCATGCTCGGCAAGAACGTACTGCACCCGATGGGCTGGGATGCCTTCGGGTTGCCGGCCGAAAATGCGGCCGTGCAAAACAATACGGCTCCCGCCGCCTGGACCTACAAGAACATCGCCTATATGAAAGGCCAGTTGCAGAGCCTGGGATTCGGCTTCGACTGGTCGCGCGAGCTCGCCACCTGCCAGCCAGCCTACTACCGCTGGGAGCAATGGTTCTTCACCCGGCTCTACGAAAAAGGGCTGGTGTACAAGAAAATGGCCACGGTCAACTGGGACCCGGTGGACCAGACCGTGCTCGCCAACGAGCAGGTGATCGACGGCCGCGGGTGGCGCTCCGGCGCGCTGGTGGAGCGCCGGGAGATTCCCCAATGGTTCATTCGCATCACCGCCTACGCCGAGGAACTGCTGGCGGACCTTGAGCAACTGCCACACTGGCCGGAACAGGTCCGTACCATGCAGCGCAACTGGATCGGCAAGAGTCGCGGGGTTGACCTGGGCTTTGACCTCACCGCCCCGGTCGCCGGCATGGAACGCATCGAGGTATACACCACGCGGCCCGACACGCTGTTCGGCGTCACCTACATGTGCCTCGCCGCCGAGCACCCCGTCACCCGCGCCCTGGCAGAGGACAACCCGCAGTTGCAGGCCTTTATCGAAGCCTGCAAGACCCAGTCCTCGGCAGAGGCCGATATGGCCACCATGGAAAAGCGCGGACTGGATACGGGGCTGCGCGCCATCAACCCGCTCAACGGTGAACAGGTGCCCGTGTGGGTGGCCAACTACGTGCTGATGGACTATGGCTCGGGTGCGATCATGGCAGTACCGGCGCACGACCAGCGCGACTGGGAGTTTGCCCGCACCTACAACCTGCCGATACGGCCCGTGATCGCCGCAGAAGACGGCGCCGAAGCCGACCTCAGCCAGGCCGCGGCCACCGTCAAGGGCACCTTGATCAACTCCGGCGAGTTTGACGGTCTGACGTCGGAGCAAGCGTTTACGGCCATCGCCGACCGGCTGGAACAAGCCGGGCGCGGTCGGGTCACCACGAATTACCGGTTACGTGACTGGGGCGTTTCCCGACAGCGGTACTGGGGGGCGCCCATCCCGATGCTCAACCTGCCCGAGGGCGGGGAAATTCCGGTACCAGCGCATAAATTACCGGTACTGCTGCCCGAAGACGTGCAGATGGACGGCGTTATCTCACCGATCAAGGCCGACCCGGCGTGGCGCCAGGACGAGCTCGACGGCAGGCCCGTGGAGCGTGAAACGGATACCTTCGACACCTTCATGGAGTCCAGCTGGTACTACGCCCGCTATACCTGCCCCGATTTCGAAGATGGCATGCTGGACCCGGAGCTGGCCAATTACTGGCTTCCGGTTGACCAATATGTCGGCGGCATTGAACACGCCATTCTGCATCTGCTGTATGCCCGGTTCTTCCACAAGCTGATGCGTGACGAAGGCCTGGTCACCTCGAGCGAGCCCTTTGAACGCCTGCTCTGCCAGGGCATGGTGCTGGCGGAATCATTTTACCGGGAGGGCCCCGGCGGCAGCCGGGTCTGGGTGGCACCGACGGATGTCGACGTGGAGCGCGACGAGCGCGGGCGCGTGGTGCGTGCCGTTGAACGCAACACCGGCGAGGCCGTGATCTCCGGTGGCGTGACCAAGATGTCGAAGTCCAAAAACAATGGTATCGACCCGCACTCCGCGGTTGAGACCTTCGGCGCGGACACGGTACGCCTGTTCACCATGTTTGCTGCACCGCCGGAGCAAACACTGGAGTGGCACGATGCCGGTGTCGAAGGCGCGAGCCGCTTCCTGCGCAAACTGTGGAAGCTGGTGCATGCGCACCTTGAAGTCGGCGCAGCGGCGGGGCAGCCGGCAGCGGCCTCCGGCGACGCGGAGCGCCAGCTGCGTCGCAAGACCCACGAAACCATCGCCAAGGTGAGCGATGACTACGGTCGCAGACAGACTTTCAACACGGCGATCGCTGCCATCATGGAACTGTGCAACGACATCGCGCGACTCGATCAGTCACAACCCGAGGCGCGCAGCGTCGTACGCGAGGCCCTGCAGGCCGTGGTACTGATGCTCAGCCCCATTGTGCCGCATATCTGCCACCACCTCTGGCCGCTGCTGGACGGCACCGGCCCGCTGCTGGACGCACCCTGGCCTGCCGTGGATGAGTCAGCGCTGGTGCGCGACAGCATTGACATGGCGGTACAGGTCAATGGCAAGGTGCGTGCGCAGATTTCCGTGCCGGCAGATGCGGACAAGTCAGCCGTGCAGGCAGAAGCCATGGCCCAGGACAATGTGCAGCGGTTCCTGGAGGGGGTGACTGTGCGCAAGGTGATTGTGGTGCCGGGGAAACTCGTTAACATAGTGGCCAACTGATGGCCGGGACGTTACCCATGGTACGCATAGCATCGACCCTGTTTCTGGCCATCCTGCTGAGCGCCTGCGGCTTCCAGCTGCGGGGCGCTGCCAGCTCCACCGGACTGCCCGCCGAGTGGCGGCAGCTGCATCTGGAAACCGGCAGCCCGAACAGTGAATTCACCCGGGAACTGCGCTCCCGTTTCTCTGCCAACGGTATCGAATGGGTGGATCGCAAGGACGCCGCCTATATCCTGCAGCTCGAGCCCGAGCGCTTCAGCCAGCGCAACCTGTCGCTCACCAGTGAGGCGCGGGCAGCGGAATTCGAACTCACCCTGCAAACCCGGTTTACAGTGCGCGCACCGGACGGGTCGATCGCTATGGAATCCTCTGACGCTGTAGTCACCAAACAGATGGAAAACGATCCCAGCAATGTGGTGGGCAAAGCGGAAGAGATTCGCATCCTGCAGGCGGAGATGCGCGGCGAACTGGCGCAACAGATTCTGCGCCGGATCGGATTCCACGCCGCAGCCCAATAATGCAGCTCAAGGCGGAGCAACTCGCCAAACACCTGCAGGGCCAGTGCCTGCCCGTCTACCTGGTAACGGGCGATGAGCCGCTACTGCTGCAGGAGTGCGCCGACCTGGTGCGCAGCGCGGCTCGCGCCGCTGGATGCACGGAGCGCGAGGTGCTGGATACGGCACCCAAAGACTTCAGCTGGGAAGCGCTGCTGCACAGCGCCGCGGAAATGTCCCTGTTCGGCGAGCGCAAGGTGATTGAGCTGCGTCTCCCGGACGGCAAACCGGGCGCCGAGGGCAGCAAGGCGCTCTGTGCCTACCTGGAACAGGCCAGTGGCGATGACGTGCTGCTCGTGATCAGCGGCAAAATCGACCGCCAGTCCCAGAACAGCAAGTGGTTCAAGGCGCTGGATAAAGCCGGCGCCGTGGTCCAGGTGTGGCCTGTGACCGCGCGTGACATGCCCCGCTGGCTGCGCCAGCGACTGGGCCAGTCGGGGCTGGGCATTGATGAGGATGCACTGGAACTGCTTGCCGAGCGTCTCGAGGGCAATCTGTATGCGGCCGTTCAGGAAATCGAGAAGCTGAAACTGCTGGCGGGCGGCGCTAACGTCACCCTGCAGACTGTCACTACCGCAGTGCTGGACAACGCGCGCTACAACCTGTTCACCATGGTCGATACCGCACTGGCGGGCAATCCCGAAGCGACCTTGCGCATGCTGCACGGCCTGCGGGCCGAGGGCACCGATGCCGTGCCGCTGCTGTGGGCGGTGGCACGCGAGATTCGCACGCTGTATGCCCTGCAGCTGGAGGTCGAGGCAGGCCAGCCGCTGACCACTGTGCTCAACAGCCACCGGGTGTGGAAGAGCCGCGAAGCTGCCGTCACCCGGGCCCTGCGACGCCACAGCAGTCGCACCCTGGGCGACCTGCTGCAGGATGCGCTGCAGGTGGATGGCAGCATCAAGGGCTATGCCGACGGCGACCCCTGGGATCGCCTGGACCGGCTCCTGCTGACCCTCGCCGGCTGATCTTCCGTCCCCGGTCGCCTGGCAGCCGCCGGCCTTGCGCCAGATCAAGATACCCCCAGGGCGCCTGTGCTTTGATAGTCTTGTTCCTGCACCAAAAACCTGGCAAAGAGCGAGATGACCATGACAGAACGGTTTGCAACGGCTGAAGCCTGCGTCGATTACGCAATCGCCAGGCTGGGTAAGACAATTCGACTGGGCGCCCCGCTCGGCCTGGGCAAACCGGTGCAGCTGATCAATGCATTCTTCCGGCGTGCCGAGCAGGACCCGGACATCGAACTGCACATCTATACCGCACTGTCGCTGGAAGTGCCCAAGCCCGCCAGCCACATTGAGGCGGAGCTGGCCGGCCCCATTGTGGAGCGTATTTTTGGCGACTATGAACCGCTGGCCTATATGGAGGCCCAGCGCGCTGGCGGGCTGCCGCCCAACATCCAGGTGAGCGAGCTGTACTTCAAAGCCGGCTCAATGAAAAACATGCCCGCCGCGCAACAGCAGTACATCTCCAGCAACTACACGCATATAGCCCGCGACATGATGGCCGCCGGGGTGAACGTGCTGCTGCAACTGGTGGCCGCGCGCGATACGGACCGCGGGCTGTCACTCAGCCTGTCCTGCAACCCGGACGTGGCGCTGGATGTCATTCGCAGCAAGCGCGCACAAGGGCTGGACGATTTCCTCTGCTTTGCGCAGGTTCACCGGGATCTCCCCTTCATGCGCCACGACGCGGAAGTGCCCGCCACCCTGTTTGACGGCGTTGTCGAAAACCCGGCGTACCAGCGCACCCTGTTTGCCGTGCCCAACGCCGCTGTACCCGCCGCCGACTACGCCACCGCGCTACATGCCAGCACGCTGGTGGTGGACGGCGGCACCCTGCAAATCGGTATCGGCGCGCTGGGCGATGCGGTCGCGCATGCGCTTATTCTGCGCCAGCAACAACCCGCCGCCTGGCAGGATGCGGTCGACAGGCTGACCCGTATCGACAGCGGCTGCCCAACCGAACACGGCCCGTTCGAGCAGGGCCTCTACGTCTCTACAGAGATGTTCGTCAACGGCATGCTGCACCTGATGGAAGCCGGGGTCGTGAAGCGTCGGGTCTACGACCTGCTCGCGCTGCAACAGGGGTTGAATGACGGGCTGATTTCAGAAGCGATCGATGCCCGCCTGCTGGACTATCTGCGCCGCTGCAATGTGCTGCCCGAACAACTGACGCCCGAGTGCCTGCAAACCCTGCAGTACTGGGGCATTCTGCCGGACACACTGGAACTGGCTGAGGGCGTGCTGTCACTGGATGGCGCTACCCTGGCCAATAACATGGAGGACCCGGCTACGCGGGCCGCCCTCGTGAAGGCCGGTGAGGGACGGCGCCTGCGTCACGGCCGGGTGCTGCACGGCGGTTTCTTCCTCGGGCCGCGGGATTTCTACCAGAAACTGCGCGACCTGGATGACGCCGGACAGGAACGCATCTGCATGACCAGCGTACTGCGCACCAACCAGCTGTTGCTGGACTACCCGCTGTACTGTGCCCAGAGGCGCCACGCTCGTTTCATCAACACCGGGATGATGGTCAGCCTGAGCGGCGCCGTCACCTCCGACGCACTGGAGAACGGTACCGTGATCAGCGGTGTGGGCGGCCAGTACAACTTTGTTGCCATGGCCCACGACCTGCCCGGCGCACGCTCGGTGCTGTGCATACGCAGCACCCGCGGCAAGGGCAAGGCACTGCGCTCGAATATTGTGACGCACTATGGACACACCACCATCCCCCGCCACCTGCGCGACATCATCGTCACCGAGTACGGCATTGCAGACCTGCGTGGGCAGACGGATGCCGAAGTCATTCGACGCCTGATCGCCATTGCCGACAGCCGTTTCCAGCAGGAGCTGGCCGACTGGGCCATCGAACAGGGCAAACTGCCGGCGGACTACGAGGTACCGGCTGCCGCCCGCAACAACACGCCCTACCGCATCGCCAAGGCCCTCAGTTCACACATCGCAGACGGACGCCTGCCCGCCTACCCCTTCGGCACCGACCTCACCCCGGAAGAGCTCACCCTGAGCGCCAGCCTGCGGCGCATCAAGGCCCTCAGCGATGAGCCGGCGACGTTCCTGCGGGAAGTCCTGCGCGCGCTGCTGCACCGCGGCGACAAGGAGGCCGCGCGGCCGTGGCTGGAACGTATCCATCTCATGCACCCCGACAGCAGTCGTGACTTTATCGTGCAGCAGCTCTTGATGCTGGAGCTGGAGGAACACGGGCTGTTGAAAGTGCGGTAGTATCGGCCTCACCATCGGAAGAGTGCCGCCGGGGCCACTGCGTGTTCGAAGTCGTCTGTATTTCCTTTGCCTTCTTTTTCGGCCTGGCCGTGCGCCAGGTGGGGCTGCCGCCGCTGGTCGGTTTTCTCGCGGCCGGCTTTGCCATCAACCTGCTGGGCCCCAACCTCGGCATGCCGAGCAAAGCCGGCGACATTCTCAACCACGTTGCCCACCTGGGTGTACTGATTCTGCTGTTCACGGTGGGCCTGAAGCTGAAGCTGCGCCAGATCGCCCAGCCCCAGGTACTCGGCGGTGCCCTGCTGCACTTCAGTATCAGCGTTGCGGTTTTCACCCCGGGGCTGCACCTGCTGCTGGCAACCGACTGGCAGACGTCCCTGCTGCTGGGCATTGCGCTGTCCTTTTCATCGACGGTACTGGCCGCCAAGCTGCTCGAATCGCGTCGGGAACTGGCGGTGTTTCACGGCCGTACCGCCATCGGCATTCTCATTGTGCAGGATATTATCGCCCTGGTGGTGCTCGCCGTATTCAGCGGACAGAGCCCCAATATCTGGGCACTGGGTATCTTCCTGCTGCCTTTCGTGCGCCCCTTCCTGTACTGGCTGCTGGATTTCGCAGGCCACGATGAATTGCTGGTGCTGATGGGCATGCTGCTGGCACTGGTCATCGGCGGCATGGGCTTCACCGCCATGGGCCTCAGTTCCGAGATCGGTGCGCTGGTGATGGGTGTCCTGCTCTCCAACCACCGTCGCTCACAGGAACTGGCCGAATCACTGTGGGGGTTGCGCGAGGTGTTTCTCGTCGGCTTCTTCCTGCAGATCGGTATGTCTGGCCTGCCGGACGTCAATGCGCTGCTGTTTGCGCTGGGCGTGGGCCTGATGCTGCCGCTGAAGGGCCTGCTGTTCTTCCTGTTACTCACGGCGTTCCGCCTGCGCGCGCGCACCTCGTTCCTCGCCGCCATCAGCCTGACCGCCTACAGTGAGTTCGGCCTCATCGTCGCCGGGATACTGCTGCCCGAGTGGATTGTGCCGCTGGCCATAGCCGTGTCGGTCTCCTTCGTCATCGCGGCGCCATTGAACCGCACGGCTCATCGCCTTTACGCGCGCCTGGAACCCCGTCTGCAGCCCTTTGAGCGCATCACCATACACCCCGACGAGCAGCCCACCAGCCTGGGGGATGCGGACGTGTTGATTTTCGGTATGGGCCGCACCGGCACCGCCGCCTACGATCAGCTGAAAAAACAGGGGCTGCAACCCGCCGGGCTGGATGGCGATACCTACAAGGCACGGGCTCACGCGGAGGCCGGCCGCAACGTGGTGTTTGCCGATGCCGAGGACAGCAACTTCTGGCGCGGTGTGGATATCAGTCAGATCAAGGCCGCGGTACTGGCCATGGATGACATCGGCTCCAAGGTGGTAGCGGCGCGCAGCCTGCGCGCCAAGGGATTCACCGGGCCGATCATCTCCCACGCGCTGCACGAAGATCACGTCGAGCGCATCACCGACGCCGGGGCGACGCACACCTACCTCACCATGAACCAGGCCGGCATCGGGCTGGCTGACCGCACGGTCAATGTGCTGGAGGAGGCTCAGCCCGCGGAGGCTACGTCCACCGCCGCGGAGGCATCGCCGTAACGGGCTTCGATAGCCGCCCGGTGGCGAGGATCGATATTGACCTTGCTCAGGTCGCCGCGGATATGCGGCAGGGCCAACAGGCGAGGGTCCATGACCCGGTACCAGAGCCACGGAATGTAGGCGAGCAGATACATGCCGTAATAGCCGTTGGGCAACTCGGGAATGTCAGCGAAATTGCGCAGACTCTGGTAGCGCCGGGTGGGATTCGCGTGATGATCGGAGTGGCGCTCGAGGTGAAACAGCACGATATTGCTGAAGATATAATTCGCGTTCCAGCTGTGGTGCGGCTGGCAGCGCTCGTAGCGGCCATTGGCCTCGCGCTGGCGCAACAGGCCATAGTGTTCGATGTAGTTGGCGCTGGTCAGCTGAAACCAGGCCCAGACATTGTGTACAGCCAGGAACGGCACCATCACCCAGCCGAAGGCCAGTAACAGTCCACCCTGCAGCAGCAGGCTGATGGCGAAGGACTGCAGGATATCGTTGTGCAGGCTCCAGGGGCTTTTGCCAAGGCGTTGCAGGCGCTCGCTCTCAACCGCCCAGCCGCGCCGGAAAGCACCGGGGATCTCGCGCCAGACAAACCGGTAGATGGATTCGCCCATGCGAGCGCTGGCAGGATCCTCAGGCGTCGCCACATCGCGGTGGTGGCCGCGGTTGTGCTCAATGCAGAAGTGGCCATAGGCCGGCACCGCCAGCACGATCTTGGCCAGCAGCCGCTCCAGTTCCGGCTTCTTGTGCCCCAGCTCATGGGCAGTGTTGATGCCGAGGCCACTGTAGCTGCCGGCGGTGATTGCCATGACAATCACTGACCAGGCACTGAGTGGCTGGGTGCCCACGAACCAGGCAATGACGATGAGTACCACAAAGTGCATGGGCACTGTGAACCAGGTGAGCAGCCGGTAATAGCGATCGTCCTCCAGCTGCGGCACGATCTCCTCGGGCGGGTTGTTGGTGTCGGAACCGAGGGCGTAATCCAGCACGGGAATCACCAGATAGGAGAACAGCAGCGGCACCAGCAGCAGCCATTCGGAGCCCCAGTAAAAATACAGGCCGACGCCCAACAGGGGGAACAGCGGCATGAAGAGGGACGACATCCACAGGTAGCGCTTGTGGTCGGTGTATTCAATCAACCCCTGCTCGGGGTGTTGCAGCCGGTAGGTGACGCTCATTGCTCTATCCTTACTGTTATTTGCACGCAGTGTAGTACGGGAGCGGCCCGGGCAGACTTTCATTAAATGACATATCATTAGTCATTTAATGACATCTGGTGCCCTGTGACCCGCACGCTGGACGTATCTGCCACCTACGCTCGCCTGCTGCTGCACTCGGACCGCTGCCCGCTGCCGCTGCTGCTGGAGGGCACTGGCCTGAATGCAGCGCAGCTGGCACGTGAGGACTACATCGACTGGCGCCTGCTGGCGCGCCTGTTTCGCAACTTCGCCCGCCAGCAGGCGCAACCTGCCTGGCCTGCCGAGCTCGGCGAACAGTTCAGCATGGCGGCACACGGGCCACTGGGCTTCGCTGCGTTGAGCGCGCCGACGCTGGGCGCGGCGCTGGATGTCATGGCGCGCTACACCGCGGTGCGCATCACCACGGTGACAGTGACCACCGCAACACAGGCAGACCGCTTTTTACTCACGATGCAGGATGAAACCGGTGACCCGCTGTTTGCCCACTGGATCGAGTCCATTGTGTTCAAAGTGCTGGAATCATTGCTCAGCGCCATCCTCGGTCACCCGGTGGGGGACAACGTGATACTGGCGTTCAGCGGTGCAGCGCCACGGGATCCACAGGCGCTGGCGGCCTGTTATGCGGCCCGGGTGCAGTTTGCTGCGCCAGTCGCCTCGTTGTCGGTACCCGCCACGTGGTTGCCCCTGCCCTCGCCCCTGTACGACGAAGCGGTATACCGCAGTAACCTCGCGCGCTGCCAGGATACCCTGGCGGGCAGGTCCAGCCAGATGGGTGCGTCACAGCGGGTACAGATGCTGCTGCGCAGCCACTTCGAGGCCAGTCGCCTGCAGCCTGCCCCGCCGCCGACACTGGCGCAGCTGGCAGACCACCTGCACCTCACGCCACGCACCCTGATCCGCCACCTGCAACAGGACGGGGCGAGCTATCGCGACATTCTGGAACAGCTGCGCCAGAACTGCGCCGCAGAACTGCTGCGCGATGCGCGCTACAGCGTGGCCGATGTGGCAGACATTCTGGGCTACCGGGAACAGGCCAATTTCGGCCGCGCCTTCCGCCGCTGGTTTGGCCTGTCGCCATCCGTCTGGCGAAGACAGTAGTACAACGTGTCGACCTGTCGCCCAGACAGGCAGGTTCAGGCTACCCCTCTGTCACCAGCCAGCAGATTCACTTGCATTCCCTTCGGAGGGCAACTACTGTACATGCATACAGTATGAGAATCTTCGGAGGCAAGCCATCATGAACGAAGCACTGGAACAGGTTATTCTCCGCCGCGATACCTGGCGCGGACGCAGCGGTCACTTCGGCGGGCTACCACACTCAGCCAACAGCGATGCCCACAGCGGTGGCCTGGAAACAGGCTACCGGGCGCTGGATGCTGCACTGCTGCAGGGCGGGTGGCCGGAAGCCACTGCCGTCGAAGTGCTTAGCGACAGCTCCGGCATGGGGGCCATGGGCCTGTTCCTGCCCGCCATGGAGCGGCTCAGCGCGCAGGGGCGCTGGCAGGCGTTTATCGCCCCCCCCTGGACGCCCTATGCGCCCCTGCTGGCCGCCCGCGGTATTGACACACAGCAGGTGCTGCTGGTGCACCCCCGCAGCCGCGAGGACCTGCTCTGGAGCATTGAACAGGCCTTGCGCAGCAGCACCTGCAGCGCTGTTTTCAGCTGGCTGGGCAACAGCCAGTACCGCTACAGCGAGCTGCGCAAACTGCAACTGGCCGCAGCGGACAGCGACACCCTGTGTGTACTGTTTCGTTCACAGCAGGCCGCTGCGGAAAGCTCGCCCGTGGGCCTGCGCCTGCAAATGCGCGAATACCGCAAGGTGCATATCCTCAAACAGCGCGGCGGCCAGCAGCAGGTGGATGTGAACCTGTCACCCAGCGACGAACTGCCGCACCAGCCACAGCTGTGGGAACTGCCGGCCTGGCCCGCCACCGTGGCGGGCAGCAGCGCAATGAGTGCCGGTTGAGGCAGGTCAATTGTTTCCCGACTGGCTGACCGCTAGCATAGGGGCCTGTGGATGAACTGCCCTCGGGAAGTCATCTTTGTACAGCCTTGTCACGGAGAACGCGCATGCAGGAATTTCCTCACCACTACCGGGTTGCCGCTACAGCCACAGCTGAAGGCAGCGTCACACTGTCCGGCGAGGACGTCCCGGCGCTGGACACCGCACCACCCAAGGAGTTTGGCGGGCCCGGTGGCAACTGGTCTCCGGAGGCCTTGCTGGTTGGAGCCGTGACCGACTGCTTTATTTTCACGTTCCGCGCCATTGCCCGCGCGTCCAAGCTGGACTGGGTGGCACTGCAGTGCAGCGCCGAAGGCACGCTGGACCGCGTTGACCGCGTCACACGCTTTACCGACATTACCGTCACCGCACAGCTCACCGTGCCTGCGGGCACCGACGCCGAACGGGCCAAACAGCTGCTGGAAAAAGCGGAAGCCAACTGCCTGGTGAGCAACTCTCTGAACAGCAACATGCACTTGCACGCCAGCGTCGACACAGCCGCTTGAACAGCGCCGCTGAACGCTTGCCTGCTGTAAACAGCGAGTAGCCCGGCGTGGACCAGTGGTTAAGCGACTACGGCGTCACTCTGGGCGTTGGCGCGCTCATCGCATTCATGGTTTTCATCGTCTGGGATCTGGCGAAACGCAGTAATGCCGGCAGGTTCGGCACCATCATGCTGTACGTGGGGCTGGCGATGGGAATCTTTGGCTTCCTGATCAAGGTCATCATCACCTGGCTGCTGGAGAACGCCGGCGTCTGAGCGACGCCGGCGAACAGGGTGCCTGCGTCAGGCCTTTGCCGCCAGCGTATCGGCCACCAGGCGCTCTATGTTCTGCTCCAGAATGGACAGGGATACCGGACCATGCCTGAGCATCTCGTCATGAAACGCGCGGATATCAAACTGCTCACCCAGCGCCGCACGGGCTTTCTCCCGTAGCTCCAGAATCCGCAGCTTGCCAATCATATACGCCGTGGCCTGGCCCGGCATGGCGATGTAACGCTCAATCGCCTTGGTGGAGTCGTAACGCGAATTCGGCGTGTTCTCAACGAGATACTCAATGGCCTCTTCCCGCGTCCAGCGCTTGCTGTGCAGGCCGGTGTCCACGACCAGCCGGCAGGCGCGCCAGAGCTCCATGGCCAGATGACCAAACTCGGAATAGGCATCCGAATACATGTCCATGTCGCTGGCCAGTTCCTCCGTGTACAGCGCCCAGCCTTCCGTGAAGGCGGTAAAACTGGCATAGCGCTGGAATTCCGGCAGGTTTTCCCGCTCAGCCGACAGGGCGCGCTGCATGTGGTGGCCCGGCACGCCTTCGTGATAGGCCAGGGCCTCCAGCTGGTAGATCGGCATGCTGTTCATGTCATACAGGTTGGCGTAATAGATGCCGGGGCGCGAGCCATCCGTCGGTGGCCCATTGTAGAAAGCCTTGCCTGCCGAGCGTTCGCGAAAGGCCTCCACACGCTTGACCACCAGATCCGCCTGCGGCAGCAGGCCAAACTGCTCCGGTAGCCGCTTGTACATGGCATCAATCGCCGCCTCGGCCTGCGCCAGGTACTGCGCGCGCCCCTCTTCTGTGTTCGGGTAGTAGAACTGCGGGTCATTGCGCATGAACTCGAAGAACGCCCGCAGGTCGCCATCGAACGCCACCGCCTGCATCACCTCACGCATGGCGCCATGAATGCGGGCAACTTCCTGCAGGCCAATGGCGTGCACCTGCTCGGCGCTGAGGTCAGTCGTGGTAAACCAGCGCAGGCGTTCCGCGTAGAAGGCTTCGCCGTTATCGAACTTCCACACCCCGTCGTCACCGCTGGCCAGCGCGGATTGCGCTTCAACCGCAGCAATCAGGCGCTCGTAGGCCGGCTGCACTGACTCCAGCAGGGCCTTGCGTGCCTCGGCCAGCAGGCGCGCGCGCTGCTCCGGGATGATGTCCAGCGCATTGACCTTGCCCTGGAAGTCGGCCCACAGCGTGGAGTCACCCCCTTCATCGGTAAAAGGCGCCCCCTGAATCACGTTGCGCGCCGCCTCAATGATCTGCGGATACTGCCAGTCGGCCAGCAGCAGCTGCTTCTCGGTGCGGATGGCCATCTGCTCGATCACCTGATCAAACCAGACTGCGATGTTATTCAGGCGCCCGATATAGGCTTCTGCGTCCGCCAGATCACCCACGCGATGAATATTCACCAACCTGCTCGCCGCCTCGGTATGGGGGCCGCGGTACTGGTCAATCACGAACTGGTGGTGACGGAAGCGATCCGCGGCAATGCGCCGTTCCAGGTCAAGCCTGTAAAGGTCGTAGGAGATCTGCTCCGCGGGTGACAGCGCTGCGCGGTCGAAGTCAGCCAGCTGCTGCAACCGGGCCTCGTTGATCGCCAGGGTTTCATCGAGGAACTCTTCGGATACGGGATCCCACTGGTCGTGGTTGGTCTTGATTCCCCGGTAACTGGCGGTATACGGCAGGCGCGCCATATCCACCGCATAGTTTTCCTCAAGGTAGGTGCGAAATGCTGCCGTCTCGGCGGCTTCCGGCACGGCGTCCGGTGTCACGGCGGCGACATCAACAACCTCTGGCGCGGCAGCCTGTTCAGGCGCTTCATCGCGCGAGCAGGCTACCAACAGTGTGGAAAGCGCCATGGGCAGCACGGCAAGCTTGTATTTCTGTAGTGTCATTGCAACCTCAATAATGGTGAAAAGGGGCTCCCGCGACCCGCCGGGTGCAGGAAATGGGCGCCATGATGACGGAATTGGCCGCCAAGGCCAAACATACTTCGGGCTGGACAGGGGGCCGGGGGCTGCGCAATACTGTATATATGTACAGTATTAGTCTGGGGTATCTGCCCCTCCCATTTCTGCACCTGCGCCCGGAGGTCCTGTGAGCCTCTGGCTGTGCCTGCGCTTTCCACAGCTGCCACTGCAGTGCCAGACACTGGACGAAACACAGCCCGTCGTGGTGCTGGAGCAGCAGCGTGTGCTGCGCGCCAACGACTGCGCCAGCAGCCTGGGTGTGCGGGCCGGCATGACAACCGCCAGCGTGCGCGCACTGGCGCAGGACCTGCCCGTACAGCTTTTGCCCCGCAACCGTGCCCTCGAGCAGGACTGCCTGCAACAGTTATGCTGCTGGGCTTACAGTGTCAGCCCGCGCCTGTACACCTGGCGAGACGACTGCCTGCAACTGGAAATTGGCAGTTGCCTCACCCTGCACCGCGGCCTGAACAACCTGCTGCAGGAGGTACAGCGCGCCCTGCAGGCCCGCGGCTACCAGGTCGAGGCCGGACTCGCACCCACACCCAAGGCCGCCTGGCTGCTATCGTTTCATGAGGAAGGCTGTGACACGCGCCACACCGAGGCCTGGCAGGAACGCATCGGCAACCTGCCCCTGGGCCTGCTGGACGAATTCCCGAAAGCTGTCGCAGCACTGGAACGCGCCGGGCTGCGCCGTTTCGCCGACGTACTGGACCTGCCCGAGGCAGCGCTCACGCGCCGCTGCGGGCAGCCGTTCGTACACTACCTGCGTCAGGTAACCGGCCGGGAAAACGACCTTGAGCCGGATTATCAGCCGCCACAGCAGTTCAGCGACCAGTACTGGTTCGGCTATGAGGTAAAAAACACGGCGGAACTGCTGCCTGCCGTGGAGCAGTTACTGCATGCACTGTGCGGTTTCCTGCGCCAGACACAGCTGCAAAGTGGGTGCATCGACTGGCGGCTGGTGGCCGTGGACCGCCAGTCCCGGAGCCTGCAAGTGCGCAGCAGCAGTCGTCACAGCGATTGGAGCACCTGGTACCAGCTCACCCGCCTGCAGCTGGACACCCTCACGTTGCGCACCGGCATCGAAGGGCTGGTATTGGAGTGCCATGAACTGCTCGCCGGGCACAGCGCAGACATCGACCTGTTCAGTCCGCGCAACCAGCGCGAACCCCTGCATGCCCTGCTGGACCGACTGCGCAGCCGGCTGGGCCTGCAGGCGATATGCGCCATTGGCTGTCGCGATGAACACCTGCCGGAACGCGCCCTGCATGTGAGCACCGACCCCGGCGAGGTGCCCACAACAGCACCCACGGGTGCACACCGGCCATTCTGGCTGCTGCCCGAACCACAGCCCCTGCCGCGCCGCAATGGTGGCGAACTGTACTGGGGAGGGCGACTGCAGCTGGTGGGGGGCCCCGAGCGCATCGAGGACCTCTGGTGGCAACAGCCTGTCAGCCGCGACTACTACATTGCACGGGGCCGTGGCGGTCAGTATTACTGGCTTTTCCACGACCGCCGCCAGCGCTGCTGGTACCTGCACGGCCTGTTTGCCTGAAACCCCCGCGTCTGCGCAATACCGCCTACACTACAAATGTGAATTTATTGTGACATTGAGGTGACAGCGATAGATGAACAGGCAGTATTCGCTCTAAGCTAAGTACATGATCACGCAGGTTGCGGCACAGTTGCCTGCCACTATAACAATGGCGTTGGGAAACGCCGCAAGGAGGTACACCATGAAGTTCATCAGCAAGGCACTGATCATCGCCAGCCTGCCCCTGTTTTCCGCAGTCAGCGTCGCAGAAGTGACACAGGATTGCATCCTGGAAGGGACCGTGGACAAGAAAAAGGCCGAACAGATGGGGCGCGACGTCTATGTGGCGTTCCATTCATCGCAAAGGGCTGAATCCGGCAGCAAGTGCCAGCTTGAGCGCCGCAACCGCATCCAGTTCAAGGAGCCCAAGAACGCCATGATCGAAAACGCGCCCGATGGCGCGAAGGTCAAATACCGCTACACAGAACACGATGACCAGACGGGTGAATGGCAGCTGATGGGCATTTCAATGCCCTGACTGCCGCGCCGGCAGCCAGGGACGCTGCCGGCTTACTCGTGCGCGATGGTCTTGTCGGTAAACAGATAGTCCTTGAGCTCTTTATCCATCACCGGGTCACGCCGGCGAATCCACTCCAGTACCATGGCCGCGTGCTCTTTTTCCTCATCGCGATTGTGTCGCAGTATCGCCTTGAGCTCCGGATCCTTGCAGGCATCCATACGCTGGTTGTACCAATCCACCGCCTCCAGCTCTTCCATCAGGGACACGATAGCGCGGTGCATATCGCGGGTCTCGTCACTCAGTTCAGCAATGGGTTCGTGATAACCTTCGTTGGACATAATGGGCTTCCTGTAGAGTTAAAGACAACAGCAAACGCTGCTCACAACCATGTTCGGCCAGTGTAACGCGGGATGGGGCCAGTACCAAAGCGCGGCCTGCGACAGCAGCTCATGCGGCCCCCATCAGCAGGCCGATGCCGGCAAACCCCGCCACCAGCACCAGTATCGGCGGGCGCCAGCGCAGCAGCACTGCCCAGCCCGCCGAGACCAGCAGCACATCCAGCCAGCCGTGCAGGGCACTGCCGGCAATCGGGTTCACCCAGGCGGCAGCAAGCAGACCCACCACCGCCGCATTGACCCCCGCGACCAGGCCCAGCACGCGCGGGCGTGCCGCCACCGCGCGCCAGGCCGTCTGCAAACCCAACACCAGCAGAAATCCCGGCAGAAAAATCGCCAGGGTGGCCAACAAGGCACCCCATACCGGCCTCGCAGGCAGCAGTTCAGCTCCGAGGAATGCCGCCAGGGAAAACATCGGCCCGGGCACCGCCTGCGCCGCGGCATACCCCAGCAGAAAACGGTCCTCGCCCAGCGCGTCACCCACCTGCTGCTGCAGCAGGGGCAACACCACGTGACCACCGCCAAACACCAGGCTGCCGCTGTGATAGAACTGACTGGACAGCCGCCACTCCGCGCTGACATCGGCCAGCACGGGCAGCAGCGCGAACAGCAGGAAAAACACGACCAGCGGTGGCCAGCGCGGCCCCACAGCTGCGGGTGGCCGCGCCGCCGGTTCGACCTGCGCAGGCAGCACTGCGGCCCCCAACAGGGCAGCTGCCAGCAGCGCCAGATACGGTAACCACGCCGCCGTACTCCACAGCAGCAACAGACCCGTGGCAACCGCGAGCGCGGCACCCAGCCAGTGACGGCAGAACATCCCCGCCATACTGCGCACCGCCTCTGCCACCACCACCGCGGCCAGGAGCTTCAGGCCCCGCACCAGGCCATCCAGCCAGCCGGCCTCGGCAAACTGCGCTGCAAACAGGGCCACGCCCAGCATGAGCAAAAAGGACGGCAGCGTAAATCCGATAAATGCCGCCAGTGCACCCAGCAATCCGGCGCGCCGGTGACCCAGCGCAAAGCCGACCTGGCTGGACCCCGGCCCGGGCAGGAACTGGCTCAGGGCGACCAGCTGCGCGTAGTCAGCGGCGCTCAACCAGTGCAAACGCTGGACAAAAACCTGCTGGAAATAGCCGATGTGCGCCGCCGGCCCGCCAAAGCTGACACAGCCGAGCAGCAGAAAGCGCCAGAACACGTCAAACACCGCTGCCATTCAGCTCCCCTGCACCGCTCTAGCACAAACGACGGTCACCCAGTGGCGACAGAGCCCACAGGGCCGCCGTCAGCCCTGCAGAGTCGGAAAATCGATATAACCCGCATCGCCGCCGCCGTAGACCGCGGCGTCGTCCCCCGGAGGATTGAGCGGCGCGTCGATCGCAAACCGCTCCACCAGGTCGGGCGTGAACATATAGGGCCGCGCAATGGACACCGCCGCCGCACCGCCCGCCGCCAGCACCGCTTCGCTGCGTTCGCGGTTGTAGCCGCCATTCAGCACCAGCGGGCCGCGATAGACCGCCCGCAGGTCATCAATGCCGAAACCCTCCTGTGCTTCTACGGCACTGCCGCTGACGGAGGATTCATAGACACGCTCAACAATTTCCAGAAACGCCAGGCCGCGCGGCTCAAGTTGCGCGATGGCATGCTGGAACAGCGGTGCCGGCTGGCTGTCATGACAATCCCAGGTGGTCGAGAAGGGTGACAGGCGCACCGCGGTGCGGTCCGCGCCCACCTCGTCGATGACGGCGTCCGTGACCTCCAGCAAAAACCGGCAACGGTTCTCGATACTGCCACCGTAACGATCCTCGCGCTGGTTAACCCCATCGCGCAGGAACTGATCGATGAGATAACCGTTGGCGCCGTGGATCTGTACGCCGTCAAAGCCCGCGTCCAGGGCATTGCGGGCGGCCTGGCGAAAGTCGTTCACCACGGCGGGGATTTCATCCAGTGTGAGTGCGCGCGGCTGCGATGTCGGCACAAAGCCTTCTTCCGTGAAGGTGCGAATGGTTCCCCGTACCGCGGAGGGCGCCACGGGTGCTGCGCCGTCTTTCTGGAATACACTGTGCGACACGCGCCCGCAGTGCCATATCTGGCAGACGATGCGGCCGCCAGCGCCATGCACCGCCTCTGTGACCGCGCGCCAACCCGCAATCTGCTCCGGCGTGTGAATCCCCGGTGTGGCGAGGGTACCCGTGCCCTGTTGTGAGATCTGCGTCGCCTCGGTGATAATCAGGCCCGCGCCAGCTCGCTGGCGGTAGTACTCGACCATTGACGGCGTGGGCACGCGGGAGGGCGCACGAGCACGGGTCATGGGTGCCATGAGGATGCGGTTTTTCAGGTCTATCGCCCCGAGGCGAACGGGGCGGAGCATGGCCAGTGTCATAGTGGAGTCCTGTCGGCGTGAAGCCCCCATGGTAGCCAGCAGCGATCAAATATGTCGCGCAGGCTGGCGCATCACCGGCGGCTGGTTCAATAGATTGGCAGCACGCGACCGTGCCTGCGCTTCAGGTATCGGTATCCCCCGCCGCACCTGGGTCGGCGCCGGGAGCGGACGTCGCGGGTTCGTTGCGAGCCTCCCAGGCGCGAAAGCGTTTGAGGTCACCGTCCAGCGTGCGCAGTGTCCAGCCCAGGATCGCCGCATCATCCAGCAAACCAAAGCCCAGCAGTATGTCGGGCACGGCATCCACCGGCATGACGAAGTACACCACAGCGGCTACCAGCATCAGCAGTGACTGCCACGGTATCTCCCGGTAAGTGCCGCTGGCATAGGCGCGCACCAGCCGCAGGGCATCCTGGACCGACTGCCAGATCCCGGCAAGCGCACCGCTGCGGGCCGCCGCTTTCTTGCCCGCGGACGCCGCCAGCGCCGACAACCCACCCGGCTGCTCCATAACGACCCGCGCCCGACGGCTGGCGCGGGCGTAGGCGCGGCTGTGCTTCAGCCGGGTTGTATTCCTGTCATCCATTGCCTGCTCGTCTGTCCGTGCTTACACGCGGGTGAGGGTATAACCCTGTCGTGGAAAGTGTACATGCAAAGTGCCGAGGCCAGGCACCTCGCGCGCCAGAATCCAGCGCTGGGCCGCAACACCCACCAGAACGCCATCCGTTGGCGTCTGGCCGTAATCCTGCGGCGCAATGCGCACCGGCTTGCCCACATCCGCGCCGCGCCGCTGTGCCGCCGGGATCGGACGCGGCTCCGCCGCTGCGGCAGCCAGCAGGGCCTCATCCACGGTAATCTCGTGAGGGCTGCCAACGCCGAAACACCCCATGCGTGCCATCCACGCAAGGGTCCGCGGGAAGTCCTCCAGCAACGGCGACTCACCGAGTTCCCGCATGAACCACAGGCCGTGGTAAGTGGAAAAGTCGGCGTGATTGGGCTCGGCACCGAACAGGAAGTGCGACTGCAGCTGCGCCTCGATGGCGACGAGGTGTTGCATCACCAGCGTCCGGGCTTCGCCGCGCCCGGGCATCCTGACCGCCGCCTTGCGGCCCATGGAGAGTCGATCGAGCATGAAGCGCCCGATATCCAGCCAGGACATCTGCTCCCGCACCTTGCGTTGCAGTGCTCGGGTGCCGCCGGTCAGCACGCAGGGGAAAAATAGCTCGCCATCTGCCCGCGCCGCCCAGGCCGCGGCTTCCTCATCGAGGTTTTCCAGCGCCAGTGCCGGGTTGCCTGCCAGTGTGGCAATTTCAGCTGCGATGGTCCGCGAATCGCAGAATACATCGGCGCCACATTGCGCCACCGGAATCTTGCGGTAGCCGCCCGCCAGGCGCGCCAGCCCGGGGCGCGGTGGCATCTCTCGCGTCAGGGCGGACTGCCATGCCAGCCCGGTGTAACCCAGCATGCTGCGAATCTTCTGGCTGAAGGGCGACAGTGCGTAGTGATGCAGGATAAGTTCTGACACAGGCTGTTCCCTCAATAGCGCGCGCGATCAGGCTGGCCCAGATAGGCGTCCAGTACCTCGCAGGCCTCCTCGCCGAGAATCTGCGTCTGGCCCACAGCACGCCGCGCAGGCGGCAGTGCCAGCTCGGCGTAGAAACGCCTGTCGTCGAAACCCACGCGTTCCGCGTCCTCAATGGAAAATCCGAAATACACATGACGCAGCCGGGCCCAGTAAATGGCGCCAAGGCACATCGGGCAGGGTTCGCCGCTGGTGTAGATATCACAGCCTTCCAGGCTGAACAGGCCCGCTTGTGCACAGGCGTCGCGAATGGCCATGACCTCACCGTGAGCCGTGGGGTCGCTGGACGCAATCACCCGGTTCCAGCCCTCGCCCACGATCTCCCCGTCACGCACAATCACCGCGCCAAAAGGGCCGCCCTCCCCGGTATCCGCCGCGTGACGACCGAGTTCAAGGGCGCGGCGCATGAAGCGCTCCGCATCAGCCGGGGCCGTCATGCTTTCTTCACGAAGTCGGATTTCAGCTTCATTGCACCTATTCCGTCAATTTTACAGTCGATGTCGTGGTCGCCCGCCACCAGGCGAATATTCTTCACTCGCGTCCCGACTTTCACCACCAGCGAAGAGCCTTTTACCTTGAGGTCTTTGATGACCGTAACCGTATCGCCATCCGCCAGCGGGTTGCCGTTGGCATCGCAGACAACCTGCGGCTCATCCGCCGGGTCAGCGGTGTCGGCGGGATGCCACTCATGTCCGCATTCCGGGCACACGAGAAAGGCGCCCTGTTCGTAGGCGTAGGGGGAATGGCATTCGGGGCAGGCCGGCAGATTACTCATGGCATTGGTACACCTTCCAGTGATGTGCCCTGCTCGGCCATCGCCTGCAGAACACGCTGTTCGCTGCGCTGCAGGGAACGCGCTGCCGCAGCGTGTTGCAGCAGACGCGCGCGCGCATCGCGATCATACCAACGCCCATCGCTGATCACAGCCACCGGCTGGCGCAACACCGACAGGTCCTGCAACGGGTCGCCGGGCAAAAGCAGCAGATCGGCCTCGAACCCGGCCGCCACGCGGCCATGACTGTCGGCGCGACCCAGCACCAGTGCGGGATTCACCGTGACAGTGCGCAGCACCGCGGCCGGCGGCAGGCCGGATGCCTGCAGGAGTTCCAGTTCATCCAGCAGCGACAGGCCCGGCACGTTGACAAAAATACCCGCGTCGGAGCCCGCCAGCAGGGTCACACCCGCCTGATAAAGGCAGTTCGTCGCCCGCAGGTAAAACGCATCCTGTTCTACCCGGTAATCCGCAGGCTGGGCGCTCCAGAACTGATACACCGGCTGTTCCATCTGCGCGATGAACGGGTTCAGGGTATCTGCACCCTCACGCTGCAGATAGGCGCCATCACTGCGTGCAACCTGCAGGAGATTATGGTGAGCCACCAGCGTCGGGGTCACGGGTACACCGGCAGTAGCGATGTCTTCCGCAAGCTGACACATCGCGGTTTCGTCAAGTCGCTCGCCGAGTCCGTGCCAGACAATGCTTTCCACATGCTCAATGCTGGCCAGCTCGTCATCGAGCACCGATGCGAAGGGAATCACGAAAGGGCGCTGTGCCGGTATGCCGTCGAGGCGTGGCCCTTCGGGCGTATGGCCCATGACGCTCATGCCCAGCTCCGCCGCAGCGGCAAGGATGGCTGCGTAGGCGTCCGGGGCGAGATTGGAGTACACCTTCAGATGCCGATACCCCTGTGCATGCTGGCGCAGCACCGCGGCACGCGCATCCGCCGCTGTTTCCACGATCACGTGATTGAGCTGCGCATTGGGGCCGCTACCGTTGAGAATCGGCCCGGTTGTCACAATGTCGGGCCCCGCGAGGTGACCCGCCGTCACCGCCGCCCCCAGATCCAGCAGAAAGGGCATCCCCGAAGCATTGCGCACGGTGGTAACGCCATAGGCGAGATAGGCGGGCAATTCGGCCTCGTCCCACACATGCACGTGCATATCGACCAGCCCGGGCATCAACACCTGCCCGTCGGCAGCGATCTTTAGCGCCCCCGGGGGCACCTCAACACTGCCCGCAGCGCCGACCGCCAGAATCTTGCCTGCGGCAATCACCACTGACTGATCCACCGCCAGCGCTGCCCCCTCCGCGCTGAAATTCAGCACTGATACGCCGTGCAAGACGACAGTGGCCTCCCCGGGCAGGAATGGCGGAGGCACCGCCGCGTCGGCCAACACCGCCGTGCGGCAATCCGGCGCCTCAGCTGTGGCTCGGCAAAGCTCGACCACCGTATCGGGTGCACCGTTCAGCGCGTCATGCATCGCCGGCCAGCTCATTCCGGCAAAGGGTTCGCCGTTCACAGTGAGGTAATGTCCGGGCTGCATGCCGGCGAGGTCTGCCGGGGAGCCGGGCTGCACTACCCATACCCGCATACCGCCCTGGTGCGGCACACCCCAGAGCCCAAGGTAGCCGCGCTCTGGTTCACGAAAGCTGTCGGCACGCGGAACGAGTAGCAGACGCTCACCGGGATAATCCACCGTATAGGTGAAACGGGATAGCAGGCGCGAGCCGAGGCGGCCCTGGCGGCCCATGCTGGTGCCATCATCGGAGTAGCTGGTGAGGAACGGGCCAAGCACCTTGTCCCCGACGCGAACCGCATTGCCAAACTGCTGCAGGCTCTGAATATCGCCCTGTACGCCGCGCCCGGTGTTCAGCCAACCCGACTCGGGCCGCTTCAGGGCGGGGGCACTATCCGGGATCAACGACATCCAGCCGGTCATACCGGTATCCAGATGCAGGTCAGACAGCACCTCCTCCTGCTGATCCTCCAGCACAACAGGGAGTTGCACGTAGGCGTCATAGTCGCGAACCGCCAAAGGCAGCTCAACCGCGGAGGGCGGGCGTTGCACATCGCTGGAGTCTAGGAAACGCAGGGTTCCGGCCGCGGTATCCACCTCGATCGCAAAGCGCGAGAACAGGTCGTAGCCAATGACGCCATCAATCGCAAAATCGGCATCGGTACCCAGGGGCGGCAGGGTGGCGGCGGGCAGGACGGCGACTGTCATGCCCCGCAAGGCTACGGGGCCGATCTCGAGGTCGACATCGGTGGCCAGAAAGGCCTGGGCTCTCTCCGCATCACCGCCGGAACCGCCCACACCGATGGTTTCCGTGCCCCGCAGGCCCAGGCGACGAGTCCCCTGGTGCAGGAATATGGCCGTGGGCGTTGCACCGGTATCGACGATAAAGCGGAAACCCGGCACCCCGTTGACGGTGACTTCCACCACGGGGAACAGGGGCACCGGGGAGAGCGGCAGCGCGCCCCCGGAGCGGTCAAAGGACACGTCTGCCTGCGGATTACCCACGGGGTAGTTGCTGCAGGCGGCCAACAGGGCCAGAACTGTGAGCACTGCCACACGGTGCAGTGCGCTGACCGATGAACGGTGGTTGACGAACGCGGTCGTCACACGCGTGCAGAGGCCACCGAAACTCATTGTGCCACCTCACAGCGCATCTCCGGCGCGCCCGTCCCCCAGGTTACCGTGGCCTCACCATGGTGCTCCCAGAGCGCCCCATCGTCACCTGCATACTTCGCGCCGCTCGCACTGCGTTGCTGTGTCATCAATGCCAGGCGATCACCGCTCCGGGCAACTAGCGTGCGCGGCTCGGTGGGCAAGAAGTGCACGGCCAGTTTCGTCGCCGCTGCGTCTTCACAGACGAAAATTACCGGCGACTTGTTGATCGCCAGCGCGTCGACATAGGCACACCATGCCGCTGAGCCGCGCTCCGGCAGCCCGGGCAGATCGCGTATACCCAGCCGGAACTCGACAACGGACTGCCACTCGTCAGAGCCGATATCCGGCCCGTGGCCCTGCCCATCGCCAGTCTGCAACTGCGACTCGACGCCCTGTGCCCAGCCATCGGAGCACAGTGCCATTGACGGCACGGGGCTGTCTGCACCGGTGCAGGCCGTAGTGACAAGCAGCAGCGACATACAACTCAGGAAACGATACATGGCATCACCTCTTAACCGTGCCCCAACCAGAGGGACGTTAACAGTGTAAACGCAAACCCCAACACCGCGCCCAGCGGTGGAGCCCAATGGCGGTTCAGGTGCGCCTGGGGTGCGATGTCCTGAAACATGAGATAGACGATACCGCCGGCCGATAACAGCATGATGGCCCCCAGCACCGCCGGCAGATCGGCCAGAAAGAAATACGCGGAAAGTCCGGCCAAAGGACCCAGCAGGGTCAGCAGCGACATCCGGCTCAGGACTTTCGCAGAGGAGTCGCGCCCCGCCGCCGCAAGCTCGCGATAGGCATTGAAACCCTCGGGCAGGTTCTGCAGGCCAATCACAATGGCCAGGACCAGGGCGAGCGACGGATCAGTTGCAATCAACCCCCCGAGTGCGATGGACTCCGGCACATAGTCCAGCAACATACCCAGTAGCTGAGGCGCCTCGCGGCGTCGCGCGGCTAGCAGCCGCTCCAGCAAAAACACCACGAGGCCACCCGCGACAAACAGCAGCACCGCAGAAACGGAATTGCCAAACCGGGCCAGGCCCTCCGGCAGCAGCACCTCGTACACCGCACCCAGCAAGAGGCCACCACCCAGGGCAATCAGAAAGTGGCGCACCTCCTTTTCCAGCCAGCGCCGCTGGATGCGTTCGAAACTGGCGATCCAGCCGCCCAACGGCATGCAGAGGCCCGCGGCGAAGGTCAGCACAACAATGTAGAGAATTCCGTCAGTGGCCACGGCGATGCGGTATCGGGTTGCAGCGTAATGCCCTGCATTGTGCGGGAGGTGCTCGGTGGTCGCAAGCAAGGCCATTGCCGCGTCGGCGCGCGCACTCTACCATGCAGTTCAGCGTATCATCAGGAGGCGTAGATCATGCGTGTTCACAACAGACCGGGAAGCACTCCCGCCGCGCCATGAGTGTCTACATACACCTTGCGGCGGCACTCTGGGTGCTGGCGGTCGGGGGCCTGCAACTGGCCTCTGCGAAAGGCACGCCAACCCACCGCTGGATCGGCTGGTCCTGGATGCTGGCGATGGTCGTCGCAGCCCTCTCATCATTCTGGTTGACCAGCCCCAGCAACCTGTTCATGGGCTACGGGCCCATCCATCTGCTGTCCATCTGGGTGCTGGTGTGCGTGGTGGTATCCGTCATCGCGGTTCGGCGCGGCAACATCAGGCGCCACCGCGGTTTTGCCGTCGGCGCCTACCTGGGTACGGTGGGCGCCGCGATTGGCGCGATCGCCCTCCCGGGGCGCCTGCTGCACAGTGTTTTCTTCACCTGAGCGTCAGGCCCGGACCGCGGCATTGACGTCCATTGCGCGGTTCGCAATGCCGCGGGTCATCTCACCAAAGCCGCGGCGCAGCTGGGCGCCAAAGAGCAATCCCACCACGGGCGAGAACCACCCCTCCAGCCGGAACAGGGACTCGTAATGCGTGCCCCCCGAGGGTGTTGCTGACAGGCGATGCTGACGGGTACTCGCGAGTGCGCCGAGCGGAGCCTTGATACCGTAATCCAGCAAGCGGCCCGGCTCATTGCGCCAGATCGTTTCCGTTTGCGGCTGCACCATGAACGGCAGGACCCGGACCTTCATGTGGATCGGGTCTCCCACCTGGAACGTGGATTCGCAGGCAACGACAAAGGTGTTCCACTGCGGATAGGCCGCGGTATTCGTGATCACCTCCCAAACCACCTCAGAGGGGGCCTGAATCTCTTCCGTCAGCAGAATTTCAAACATAATGATCCTCAGGAGCAGCCGCACCGCTCAAGTCGGCCGCACTCCTGCGGCCTGGCCGGCCATCATAACGCGGTTAACCACACCACACACCAACGCGCTCAGAGCGCTTCGTTCTCGTCGTGGACTGAGACCGACAGCTCGCCATCCATGGTCATGGCAACGTGGAACAGAATCGGGCGACAGCAGACCTGGCAGTCTTCGATATACTGTTGACCCGCCTCGCTTTCGTCGATCAGCACCTCGATGGACTCGCCACAATACGGGCAGTCTATGTGCTGTTGGTGCAAAGCCGACATCCGGCCCTCCTGATGCGTGAATGATCGCGTAGACGCAGCTACACGGGGCCGGCAAAGGTATCGCACTGCCCCATATCGCCAGTCTCGAAACCGCGGCGGAACCACGCTACCCGTTGCGCCGACGTACCGTGGGTGAAGCTGTCGGGAACAATGTCGCCACCGCTGCGGCGCTGTAAACGGTCGTCGCCAATGGCGGACGCGGCGCGGAGCGCCTCCTCAAGGTCACCCGGCTCCAGCATCTGCCGGAACTGCTGCGCCGCATAGCCCCAGACTCCGGCAAAGCAATCCGCCTGCAGCTCCTGCCGCACCGACAGCGCATTCACGTCGGCGGCGGGCCTGCCCTGCCCACTGGCGCGCACCCGCTGGCTGATGCCCAGCAGCGTCTGCACGTGATGCCCCACCTCATGGGCAATCACGTAGGCCTGGGCGAAGTCGCCGGGCGCCCCCAGCTGGCGATCGAGGTCGCGGAAGAAACTCAGATCCAGGTAGACCTTGCGATCCGCGGGGCAATAGAAAGGGCCGACGGCGGCGCTGGCCGAACCACAGGCAGAGGCAACCCGCTGGCGAAAGAGCACCAGCACCGGCTCTTCATAGGTGGCGCCGGATGCGTCGAATATTGCCTGCCAGGTGGCTTCGGTATCTGCCAGCACAACCGCAACAAACTCGGCCAGCTCCTGCTCCTGCGCGCTGATGGGCGCCGCTGTGGCCGCCGGGCCCGAGTCTGGCGCAACCTGCAACACGTCAATACCCAGCATCCGGGCACCAACAAACGCGACCACACCCAACCCGAGCATGACGCGCCCGGCCTTACTGCGCAGCAGCCAGGGCAGAATACGCAGTAAGAGCATAGCGCCCGGCACGCCGCCGGCGCGGACCGGCTGACCGCGCCGATCCTCAACGTTGCTACTGCGCCGCCTGCCGCGCCAATCCATACCCTGCCCCTGTGCGACATCCATCCAACGAAAGGGAGAGAATAGACCAGACAGACCGCGGCGGACAACGAGGACGGTCCAGGGAGATCATCCCGGGTGGACCCAAACCCCGCTGGTCACCTGACAATCCGCTGCATCCAGCAGCATGTGCACCGACAAACCCAGGCCCACCAGGCGGCTGGCGGGAAACAGGCTGAGCAGCACATACACAGCAATCAGCCACAGTTGATGCAATGGATGAAAGCCGATACTGCAGCGGCCGGGGTCGTAGATAGGTTGTGCCAGCAGATGATCGAGGTCAACCAGCATGGTGGCGACCATCACCAGAAACGCAGTTTGCCAACGGCGGCGGAAGAACAGCCGTGCCACCAGCAGGGGAACCAGAAAATGCAGCGCTATGTGCAGCATGTATACACGCGGCACCTCTGTCGCCGCCACTGCGCATGGCGTGAACACTTACGGGTCGGGACCCGCACTCAGTCTTCGCCTGCCAGACGCTGGTTGATCTCCTGCAGAAAATCGCTCGCGAGTTCCCGTGCGGCTCTCCGCCCGTCATCTCCCGCCTCGCCCCATTTGCGGCAATACCAGCAGAGACGTTCTGCGGGGGTGCCCGCCGATGACTCACCCAGCTTCTCTCTCAGGGTCAGGATCCGTCGGCCGAGATGCACCAGGGCGTCGGCCTCCGCGTCGATGCGATCGTTGGGTCGCGAGGCTGCTCTGAAATCCGTTGCACAGAAGGCAAAGTCGTTGGCACCCGTTGCTGCCGCCTCCAGATGCACGACCAGCCGCTCCTCCAGCTCGTCCTCCAAACGGTCCAATTGGGCGTAGAGCTTTGCTTTCGACACCATAGACGGCGCTCAACAGCCGGACAGCGCCGGCGGGGGGTTAGTCATCCTTGAGAAGTTCCTGGCGTTTCCACTCATACTCACGGTAGGACGTTCCGGTTTCGCGCATGCATTCTTCGTACGCGTTCTGCGGCAGTTTGGCACACTCAAGTTGCTGGTTCTGCTGTACCGCGGAGTACATCTGTTCATTACTGCAGGCGGCCAGCAGCGCCAGCACTGCCACGGTAGTGATAAACCTCATGAATACAGGGCTCCTGCTTTCAGCGCTGGGAATACCCCCAGGGAGATTGCGAATCGAAAGTCGAAACGTATAAGCGCTCAACCTTGTTGCGGGCCCACTCGGTCTTGCGCAGGAACTTCAACGATGACTTGATGGATGGATCGCTCTTGAAACAGTTCACATCGATCCTCAGCGCGAGGCCGTCCCAACCGTAATGCGCCACGAGCCGGGTCAGCGCCTTTTCAAGGGTGATCCCATGCAGTGGGTTATTGGGTTGCTGTCTGGTCGTCGTCAAGAGCCGTCACCCGGGAAGCGGTATCGCCTATGGTACAGGCCGCGAACCGGTGAAACCACCGACGCCGCAGCAACTACCGGGGCTTGTACTGCGTGGGACAGTACCCCCGAGAGACACCAGGCGCTCGCAACCTGGCATGCTTGGTCACCCGGCCGGTTACACGCGCTCGCCAAAGCCGGAAACTGCCCGGCTTGAGGCTCGCGCGCATCAGTGCAATCACGCCGGCTTCGTTCAACCCGAACTGCGACTCGATCGCCTCGAAGGGCGTGCGGTCTTCCCAGGCCATCTCGATAACGCGCGATGTCTCCCCTTCAGACAGCACGCGAGATCTCTCGCGCCAGGTCGAAATCTTTCGGGGAGATGCCGCCTGCATCGTGCGTGGTCAGGTCGATCACAACCGTGTTGTAGACGTTGGACCATTCGGGATGATGATTCGCCCGCTCGGCAAGCAGTGCCACCCGCGTCATGAAAGCAAAGGCCGAGACGAAATCGGGAAACTTGAATTCCCGGTGCAGCTTGCCGTCTTGCAGACACCATGCCGCCGACGCCTGCTTGTTAAGCGCCGCCAGCGAGGCTTCCAGAACGCCTTCATCGCAGGGCTCTACCATGCTCACCTCCCGGGAATGGCTGTTGGAAAGGGTTCAGCTGGGCCGGTGGATACCACAGATCTTGTGGCCGTCCGGGTCCAGGAAGTAGCACAGATACATAACGCCCATGGTGCTTTCGCGGGGACCAGGTGGATCCTCCACACTGGTGCCGCCATTGGCAACGGCGACATCGTGGAACTTCTGGAGTTGTTCCGGCGAATTGCAGACGAAGCCGATGGTTGAGCCGTTGGCGGTGGTGACCGGCTTGCCGTTGATGGGCTCGCTCACACTGAAGGTGGAGCCATCGTGCATGAAGAACAGACGCGTCTGTCCGGTGTCGTTCTTGTGCTCAATGGGTGCGCCTGCGCCAAGCACACCCAGGACGGCAGTATAGAAGCGCTTGGATCTTTCGATATCGTCAGAGCCAATCATGACATGATTCAGCATCGTGTATTCTCCGTATAGGTTCTGGAATCTGTTACGTTCCGGCCTGTCGCCTGCGCCGTGCGCCTATCCTACCCCAGGCCCGGCGACGGGTCATCGGTATACGCAGAAACAGCACCACCGGCCTGGCATCCGCAGGGTTGCACCGTTACCCCTACTCTCGCCAGGCAGGAAACGCCGGCAGGCCCCGGTAAAACTCGAAATCGTGATTTGGCCACAGCTCTGCGCCTTCACGCTCGGCGATCGATTTCATGCGCCTGATACTGCTGATGGCCAGTGCCTCGTTGTCCTGCCAGCAATAGCCCGGTGCAACCTCGTCGGTAAGGTTTTCGGTCAGGTCCGCCGCGTCGCCACACAGAATCACCGGCCGACCCTTGGGCAGTTCGATGAACAGCGACATATGGCCGGCGGTGTGCCCCGGCGTGCACAGGGCATGGACGCCGGGAGCAACCTCGTATTCCGCGCTCTGCAGGTTCCACCCACTGGCACCGGCCACCTCGTCGGCGAAAACACCGCTGTCCAGCCGCGTCGCGGCCGCCTGCACCTCGTCAGCATGTACGTGAACCTCACAGCCCGGCAGATCACACAGACCACCCGCATGGTCGAAGTGCAGATGGCCGAGAAATACGAGGTCAATATCCCGGGCGGTCAGGCCGAGCCGCTGCAGGTAGCTGGGTATGCGCTGGCTGTCGTCCATCACCGGCGGGTCGAAGAAATCACGCATCGGGTCGTAGTATTTCGAGCGCAGTTCCGGGGTGGCAATTTTCTGATAATCACAGCCCACATCGTACAGAATGCGGCCATTCGGAGTCTCGATCAGGTAGGCCAGAATGGGCGCGGTGATGAACTGGCCGTGGCCCCGGTTGCGGGTCGATACAACCTTCTCATAACGGTGTGTGCCCGTGAGCAGCGGCCAGATTCGCAGCGCCTGTTGCTTCATTATGTGCTCCGCATCAGAGTGGTGAATCTGTCACGCCAGAGTCTACTCAAAGTCCGTAGTCCCGCTCTACCCTGGCGATCCTGACCTTGAACCCTGAATACCATGCACTCCGACCCCGCTCTTGTGCTACCTGGTGCTCAGCGTTCCGCTTCCAGTCCCGTATCGCCCCAACGCTGTCCCAATAGGATACGGTCAGGCCCAAGCCGTCACGCACGGACTCGATGCCGAGAAACCCGGGTTGCAGGGCCGCCAGGTCAACCATGCGGTCCGCCATTTCCGCGTAGCCATTATCACCCTCGGTGCGGTGACTACTGAAGATCACCGCGTAATACGGTGGCCGGGGGGTACTGGCAATATCTGACATAGGCTTCACCACTGTGGTTTACGGACAAGGCAACTGGTTTCACTCGCCACACCGGAACTCCGCAACGCCGCGGGTGCGACGACTATGAGGTGAAGACGCTCATCACCGCAGACACACCTCCTTCCAGAAAGGCTGCCACGATAAACGGTACCACACCCCCGAGCATTGTTCCCCAGAATAGCGCGAAGGCCAGGGCATGCTCCTGCCGCGATTGTGTGGGCCATACTGATTGCATGTGCAATGCAACCACAATCATGACAAGCGCCAGCAGGGCAAACACATAGCCCAGCACCGGAGAGAGATGTGACCCGAGTGCAACCACAACGGCGAACACCAGCGCACCGAGTAACGATATACATCGTGGCCTGGTCAGCCCCTGGCCTCTAAACACGGGTTGGGAGCCCTTCAAATGCGGGTACGTCATCGCACTGGCCATCCCAGGCGGCTTTGCTGGAGGTGAAGATGTGCGCCGTTGGCCACAGCGGGTGCGGCGTGTCCAGACACCCTGCGGGAACGACGAGCAATCCCGCATACTGCACGCCCGGTAAAGCCGAACCACAGCGGCTGCAAAAGCTTCTGCTGTGCCGCGTACCGGGGAGGGTGAAGGACGTCACCTGATCCGCACCGGCCAGCCAGGTCAGTGTGGCTGACTGCGAAAAGAGGTTTGCCCCGTGGACAGACCCCGTGTCCTTCTGGCAGCGCTGGCAGTGACAGAGGTAAAAGCTGTCGAAATCCCCGTGCACCACGAACTTCGCGGCGCCACAGAGGCAAGATCCGGCGTGCTCAGTCATCGTCATTCCCGAGTGACAGCGTCATGACAATTTCCCCGTCATCCACCTCGCCCGTGGGCCTGAAGCCCAGGGAGCGGTAGAACTGTTCGGGGCTTCCCTCACCCGGTACATAGGAAATCCCCAACGCCCTGAACAGACCCCTGCGTCGCACATGCTCGATGATCAGGCGCATCGCGGCCCGCCCGATACCCTTGTGCTGGTGCCTCGCATCGACCATGAATCGCCACACCTCCACCTTCGGGTCCTCAACTATCGGAACCACCCGAGACTGGTCCGAAAGCATCACGAAACCCACAGGCTCCTCTTCGCAATAAATCGCCCGATACCACGCCTCCGGCGAGAACAAGGCCTGCCCCAGCGACCAGGCATTCGGTGCGACAAACCGGTTCTGATCGTCAGCTACTGCGAGCTGCATCACGGCCCGGACCGTTTCCGCCGTAATCTCCCGGAGAGAAACCTGATTCTGTGTACTCAACACCCGCCACCTGCTGCTGATATGGAAATGACATCCGGGGGCGCATCGGTCGAACTCCCGCAACGTCCCGCTGGCGAATGGCTGAATCAGCCGTCGCCCACATCATAGTGCGACCTTAGCACCTGATGGCGATGTCTGAAAATGAAGCGATAAACCGGTGCCAAAACCCGGCCCAGGAACGGCAATCTGGGCTGGAACTCCACTGTGTCCGTGACTCTGCAGAATGCGCCACTCCGGGTGATTTCCCGCTGGTGCCGCCACACCGCGTTGGCGAGAGAGCTCGATGCCTCTAAAAAGCCCTGCTGCGGGTGGATGCGCTGGAAAAAGAACGTGTGACGATCGACGGGCAGCACTCCGAACAGGAGTATCCAGCTGGAGAAAAGCACTCTGCCGGTGGGCCACTCGGCGATGGGCTTGTCGGCCCACGCCCGTGGGACGGTCATGCGGATGAGCGGACCCAACTCCCGGTTCACAGCATCCATGGTGAACAGCCGGGAAATATCTTCGGAGCTGATTCTGAGGTTGCTCGATATGTCGAATTTCACAGGGAGTCTCCGGGACGCTTGCCAAACCAGGAAGCGCCGCTTCATTACGTGCGTATTCCAGACCAAGCCTGCCACTGATTCCACGCGAAGCCTGCCACCCATTCCACGGCAAAGCTGCCACTGATTCCAGGGCAAGCCTGCCACCCCGGCAGGCAGCCTGAGGTCACCCAGCGGAG
>Ga0207884_1000112_pt1 | contig 86638 bp, 77 predicted proteins | sample MalvirmetaMSP144_FD_184236 | JGI IMG/M metagenome (GOLD analysis project Ga0207884, IMG submission 184236) | Marine viral communities from the Deep Pacific Ocean - MSP-144 (SPAdes) | ecosystem: Environmental > Aquatic > Marine > Oceanic | place: Pacific Ocean | collected 2011-07-08 | reverse complement strand
GAACCAGACAAATCACGGAATCTGCATGACGCGTTATATTTTCGTCACCGGCGGTGTCGTGTCCTCCTTGGGGAAAGGTATCGCATCGGCCTCTCTGGCAGCGATCCTTGAGGCACGCGGCCTGAAGGTCACTATTCTCAAGCTGGACCCGTACATCAACGTGGACCCCGGCACCATGAGCCCGTTCCAGCACGGTGAGGTTTTTGTCACCGAAGACGGCGCGGAAACCGACCTGGACCTGGGGCACTACGAGCGTTTCATCCGCTCCCCCATGTCACGCCGCAATAACTTCACCACCGGCCGTGTCTACGAGGAAGTGATTCGCAAGGAACGCCGGGGGGATTACCTGGGCGGAACCGTGCAGGTAATTCCGCATATCACGGACGAGATCAAGCGTCGTGTTGTCGAGGGTGCGGCCGGGGCAGACGTAGCCCTGATCGAAATCGGCGGTACCGTGGGCGACATCGAATCCCTGCCGTTCCTTGAAGCCTGCCGTCAGTTGAAGGTGGAAGTAGGTTCCCGGCGCGCGCTATTCATGCACCTGACGCTGGTTCCGTATATTGCCACTGCGGGCGAAATCAAAACCAAGCCCACACAGCACTCGGTTAAGGAAATGCGTTCCATCGGTCTGCAGCCGGATATTCTGCTGTGCCGGTCCGAGCATGAAGTTGATGCCAGTTCCCGACGCAAGATTGCGCTGTTCACCAACGTGGAAGAGCGTGCGGTTATTCCGCTGCAGGATGCCAAATCCATTTATGCGATTCCGCGGATGCTTCACGAATTCGGTCTGGACCAGCTGGTTATCGAGCGGTTCGGTATAGACGCCAACCCGGCAGACCTGAGCGAATGGGATGCGGTGGTGGAATCCCTGTTGAATCCGGAAGGCGAAGTGACCGTGGCCATGGTTGGCAAATACATGGAGCTTCTCGACGCCTACAAATCGCTGGTGGAATCGCTACTCCACGCCGGCATAAAAACCCGCACCAAGGTCCGCATCAATTATATTGATTCCGAAGACATCGAACGGGATGGCACGGCTGCACTGGAAAGCGCTGACGCCATTCTGGTGCCCGGTGGTTTCGGCGAACGCGGCGTGGAAGGCAAGATCCGCACGGTTCAGTACGCCAGGGAAAACAAGGTGCCGTATCTCGGCATCTGCCTGGGCATGCAGGTTGCGGTGATCGAGTACGCCCGTAATGTGGCAGGCCTTAAGGGCGCCCACAGCACCGAATTCCGTGAGCATGCACCTGAGCCGGTTGTGGGTCTGATTACCGAATGGCTGGACGCCAGCGGCGAGAAAGAAGAGCGCTCCGGCGAGTCCGATCTCGGTGGTACCATGCGACTGGGTGCCCAGGATTGTGTGGTTGCCGAGGGTTCTACCATTGCCGGCTGCTATGGCAAGAAAACCATCCGCGAACGCCATCGCCATCGCTATGAAGTAAACAACCATTTCCTGCCCCAGCTCGAAGGCGCCGGTCTGAGAATCTCCGGCCGTTCCACTGATGGCAAACTGGTGGAAGTGGTGGAAGTGCCGGATCACCCCTGGTTTGTAGCCTGTCAGTTCCATCCCGAATTCACGTCCACACCCCGTGATGGCCATCCCTTGTTCAAAGGTTTCATCGAAGCCGCGGTTGCCCGTAAAAAGGAATCCTGATTATGGCGCGTAGCATGGTGGAGGTGTCCGGTATTCAGGTGGCTAACGACCGGCCCTTTGTGCTGTTCGGCGGCATGAACGTCCTGGAATCCCGGGAACTGGCGTTCGAGGTGGCGGACGCCTATGTCGACGTTTGCTCAAGGCTCGGCATTCCCTACGTATTCAAGGCGTCCTTCGATAAAGCCAACCGCTCGTCGGTTAACTCCTTCCGGGGGCCGGGTCTTGAAAAGGGATTGCAGATACTTGCGGACATCAAGAGCAAGTACGGCGTTCCGATTATTTCTGATGTTCATGAGCCTGAGCAGGCCGCGCCTGCGGCGGAAGTGTGCGACATCATCCAGCTGCCGGCGTTTCTGAGCCGTCAGACCGACCTGGTGGTCGCCATGGCTCAGACGGGTGCCGTAATCAACATCAAGAAGGCCCAGTTCCTGGCGCCCCAGGAAATGAAGCACATTATCACCAAGTGCGGCGAAGCCGGTAACGACAAGATTATCCTCTGCGAACGCGGGACGAGCTTTGGCTACAACAATCTTGTGGTGGACATGCTCGGCTTTGGCATCATGAAACAGATGGATGTGCCGGTGATGTTTGACGTTACCCATTCCCTGCAGATGCCCGGCGGTCGTGCGGATTCCGCAGGTGGTCGGCGCGCCCAAGTCACTGACCTTGCGCTGGCGGGTATGTCCCAGGGTCTTGCAGGATTATTCCTGGAAGCCCATCCGGATCCGGAAAAGGCCAAATGCGACGGCCCCTGTGCCCTGCAGCTGAGCCAGCTGGAGCCGTTCCTGCAGCGGGTAAAAGCTGTCGACGATCTGGTAAAAAGTTTTAAACCTATCGACACCGCCTGATTGGCGGTGTTTGTTTTATTTGGGAGTACGAGCAGGTAGGAGATGGCTTTCCGAAACACGCTCCTTGCGGCACATCCATGTGACGCTTGGGCTCCGCCATCCATGGCTCCGCACAGTTTCGGAAAGCCATCTCCTACCTGCTCTATGCCCAACTTCGATTTAGAACCGTTTAGACATCGAAAATTTGGAGAATCATTCGAATGACCAAGATTGCGAACATCAAAGGCCGTGAGGTGCTGGATTCCCGTGGCAACCCCACGGTTGAGGCAGACGTTATCCTCGAAAACGGCATGATCGGAAGCGCTTGTGCACCCTCTGGGGCTTCCACCGGTTCTCGCGAAGCGCTGGAACTGCGGGATGGGGACAAGTCCCGTTACCTTGGCAAAGGTGTTCTGAAAGCGGTTGAAGCGGTAAACACGCGGATTCGTGATGCTCTTATCGGCAAAGATGCGGCCGATCAGCGGGAACTGGATCAGATCATGCTGGATCTGGATGGTACCGACAACAAGGCCAACCTGGGCGCCAATGCGATTCTGGCGGTTTCCCTGGCGGCGGCCAAAGCAGCGGCGATTTCTCTGGGCAAGCCGCTCTATGCCCACATTGCTGACCTCAACGGTACGCCGGGTAAGTACAGCATGCCGGTTCCGATGATGAATATTCTGAACGGTGGCGAACACGCCGACAACAATGTGGATATCCAGGAGTTCATGGTACAGCCGGTTGCCACTAAGACGTTTGCCGAAGGCCTGCGGGTAGGTGCCGAGATTTTCCATAGCCTGAAGAAAGTTCTGAAAGCCCAGGGCCTGAATACCGCTGTGGGCGATGAAGGCGGTTTTGCACCGGACCTGCCGTCCAACGAAGCGGCCCTGGCGGTCATTCAGGAAGCGGTCGAGAAGGCCGGTTACAAGCTGGGTAGCGATGTCACCCTGGCGCTGGACTGTGCATCGTCTGAATTCTACAAAGACGGGCAGTATCAGCTGTCTGGCGAGGGCAAGAGTTTCGATTCGGAAGGCTTTGCCGATTATCTGGCCGGCCTGTGCGAGCGTTATCCCATTGTGTCTATTGAAGACGGCATGGATGAAAGCGACTGGGACGGCTGGAAGGTGCTGACGGATAAACTTGGCAGCAAGGTGCAGTTGGTGGGTGATGATCTGTTTGTGACAAACACCAAAATCCTGAAAGACGGCATTGAGAAGGGCGTTGGTAATTCCATTCTGATCAAGTTCAACCAGATCGGCAGCCTGAGCGAAACCCTCGACGCCATTAAAATGGCCCAGGACGCAGGTTACACCGCGGTGATTTCTCATCGCTCTGGCGAAACCGAGGACACCACCATTGCGGATCTTGCTGTGGCTACCTGTGCCGGGCAGATTAAAACGGGTTCCCTGTGTCGTTCGGACCGTGTTGCCAAGTACAATCAACTGCTTCGCATTGAAGAGGTGCTGGGTGCCAATGCTCCCTATCGCGGCCTGAGTGAAATCAAGGGTCAGTAACAGCACGGATGCCTGAAAAGGCCATTGCACTCGCCATTGCTGGCTTGCGGCCAGCAAAATCTGGAAAGTGTGATGGCCTTTTTATACAACCGCTTAGCAAAACTTGTTGAAAAACTACACTAACGTCTATACTCAACATTCGTTGTCGACGCGGTAAACGGAATTGCAATGAAGTTGCTCTGGTCCATCATGGTTTTGCTGATCATTCTGCTACAGGTTCGCCTGTGGGTAGGTGAGGGCAGTTTTGCGCAGGTGTGGAGTCTTGAAGACGCCATCGCCGAGCAGCGTGCGGAGAACTCCGATCTGGCATTGCGCAATGAGCGGCTGTTTGCAGAAGTGAAGAATCTCCGCGGTCGCCAGGACGCACTGGAAGAAAGGGCCCGCATGAATCTAGGGTTGATCCGCGAGGACGAAACCTTCTTTCTCGTCGTAGAAAAATGATCAGCTGAGCACTACGTCATCTAAAGCCGGGCATTCACCTCTCGCCTTCCAATACCGACCATGCCAATGACTACTCCAAAACTCTGGCTCGTGATTCCCGCCGCTGGCTCTGGCCAGAGAATGGGTTCAGCCCGGCCCAAACAATATCTGTCACTGCGCGGTCGTCTGATCCTGGATCTGGCAATAGCCTCTGTGCTCGATAATGCCGATCTGGCGGGCTGTGTTGTTGCTATCAGCGCGGACGATCCCCAGTGGGAAGAGACAGAGGCCAGTCGTGACTCCCGTGTTCACCACTGTATTGGCGGCCAGCTGCGAGCAGATTCGGTTATGGCAGGCCTCCAGTGGCTGGAAGAGCGGGCGGGCCAGGATGACTGGGTACTGGTACACGACGCTGCCCGACCGTGTCTGCATCCGCGGGACCTCAAGCGCCTGATCCGTGAGCTTGCGGACCATAAGGTGGGTGGCTTGCTGGCGGCACCCGTCACCGATACCCTCAAAAAGTCCGTAACCGGCTCTGCGGAGGTGCTCGAAACCGTTGATCGCCGGGAGCTCTGGCGGGCATTGACGCCGCAAATGTTCCGTTATGGCATTCTCAAATCCGCTCTGCAGGATGCCGCTGCGGAGAATCGGTCTGTGACCGACGAATCCTCTGCCGTTGAACAGGCCGGTTTTTTCCCCTGTATTGTGGAGGGCCGTCCCGATAACATTAAGGTAACGGTCCCCGCCGATCTGGCGCTGGCGGACTTTGTGCTCAGCCGTTTCTGAACCAACCCAAAAAGGAAATCCAAGATGCGAATCGGGCAGGGCTTTGATGTCCACGCGTTCTGTGAAGGTGATCATGTGATTCTTGGCGGCGTCACCATCCCGTTTGAGAAAGGCATCAAGGCGCATTCCGATGGGGATGTCCTGCTACACGCCCTTGCGGATGCTCTGCTTGGTGCGGTTGCGCTGGGGGACATCGGCCACTTCTTCCCCGATACCAGTGATGAATGGGCCGGGGCGGACAGCCGCGACCTGCTCAGACGGGTAATGGAGCGGGTTCGGGAAGAGGGATTCCGTCCGGTCAACGTGGATGCCACCATTATTGCTCAGGCGCCAAAGATGGCCCCGCATATCCAAACTATGCGTCTGAATATTGCCGAGGACCTCAATCTCCCGGCTAATCGTGTCAGTGTAAAAGCCACTACCAGCGAACGGCTGGGTTTTGCCGGCCGGGGCGAGGGCATTGCCTGCCAGGCGGTCTGTCTGCTTGAGCAGGAAACCCTGTGACTGACATTGCGCACACTCCCGCAGCTCCTTCTGCTTCTGAAAGCGGAGGTCATCAGCGCTGGCAGTTGGACTGGCCCACATCAACCGGCAGTCGCGCGGCCCGGGCGGTGCTGAAGGAAAGTCCCGCCGATTTTGTGGTGGATGAACAACTGGACGTATCAAACTGTACTGGCGGCGAGCATCTGTATCTGCGAATCGAGAAAGTCGGCGACAACACCGAGTTCGTCGCCAGGCAGCTTGCGGCAATGGCCGGGTGTCGGCACTTTGATGTGGGCTTCTGCGGCCTGAAGGATCGCCACGCGGTTACCCGTCAATGGTTCAGTGTTTACCGGCCTGGCCTTGAGGTCGAGGACAAAGATCTGATTGAGCGAATCGCTGAAACCTGGCGTGTGCTCGACTCGTGCCGGGGACAGAAGAAGCTCCGACGGTCGGATCATCAGGGCAACACCTTCCAAATCACCCTGACCGGCGTCAGCGGACAGATGCAGGGTATTGACGATTCGCTGGAAAGGTTGCGCAGAGACGGTTGTCCCAATTACTTCGGCCCCCAGCGGTTTGGTCATCGGGGTGGCAATTTGGACCAGGCAATCGCCATGGATCCGGCCAGAATGATCAGCGGTCGTGGCCGAAATGGCAGAAAACGAAAGCGCGGCCGGTCTTCCTCTGGCGGTGACGAGTCGAAAAACGTATTGTACTTTTCGGCGGCACGTTCCTGGCTGTTCAACCAGGTGCTCGCCCATCGGGTTGAAGCGGGTAACTGGCAGAGTATTCTTGAGGGTGAGCCGGGGTTGCCTGGCGAGCCGGAACCGGTGGTAACCGGTCCAATGTGGGGCGACGGTGGCACTCAGGCCGCTTCGGTTCAGGGCGAGCTTGAACGGGCGGTGGTGTCTGGCGCTCCAGAGGTTGAAGCAGTGTTTGCATTGACCCGCATGAAACCGGAACGCCGGCCGCTGGTTCTCAGGCCGCAAACGATGCAGTGGCAGTGGCTGGCTACGGACCGGTTGCTGATTTCATTTGGTTTATCTCCCGGGCAGTACGCAACAACACTGCTCGGTGATGTGTTTGATCTGGTAGTAAGTGGAGGCGATTGTGCGAATTCTGTTGTCCAATGATGACGGTGTACATTCGCCCGGCCTGAAAGCTCTATACGACGGGCTTGAAGGGTTGGGCGAGCTCAGTGTGGTGGCACCGGACCGGGACCACAGTGGCGCCAGCAATGCGCTCACGCTTAACCGGCCGCTGACGGTCGAGAATCACCCCGGCGGGTTTCGGTCGGTGGATGGAACCCCGACCGACTGTGTTCACTTGGCGGTCAACGGCCTGTTTGAACAGCCCTTTGATCGGGTGGTTTCCGGCATCAATACCCACGCCAACCTCGGTGACGACATTATCTACTCGGGCACCGTGGCGGCCGCGACCGAAGGCCGTCACCTGGGGCTTCCGGCCATTGCGGTGTCGCTGGTCAATGAGGGCCATTTCCACTATGAAACCGCCGCCCGGGTCATCCGGGTGCTGCTGGAAGGCACCGCTCCCATGACTCTTGGACCGCGCTGCATCCTTAACGTGAATGTACCGGACCTGCCCTGGGAGGCGCTGGCCGGTTTCCGTGTTACCCGTCTGGGCCACCGTGGCCGTGCAGAAGGAGCCGTGCCGATGACTTGCCCAAGAGGCAAGGCACGCTACTGGATAGGTGCTGCGGGTAAGGGCAGTGATGCCGGTGAAGGCACGGACTTTCAGGCGGTGCGGGACCATTTCGTGAGCATTACCCCGGTGCATGTGGACATGACCCGCCACGAGGCGCTTCCCTCCCTGCAGGATTGGGTGGAGCGCCTGAATCACGGGGTGGAAGGTGAGGGGAGTCGTTAATGGCCACAGAACTGGATGGCATCGGAATGACCTCCCGCCGCACACGCATGCGCCTTATTCAGAGACTGCGGGAATCCGGTATTGTCGATGAACAGGTGCTCACCGCCATGTCCAATGTGCCCCGGCACATATTTCTGGATGAGGCGCTGGCTCATCGGTCCTATGAGGATACCGCCCTGCCCATCGGTTACAGTCAGACTCTGTCACAGCCCTACATTGTTGCCCGGATGACGGAAGTGCTGATGAAGCACAAGCCTACGCGGGTGCTTGAACTGGGCACCGGTTCGGGCTATCAGACGGCGATCCTCGCTGGTCTTGTCGATCAGGTGTTCAGTGTTGAACGCATCAAACCGTTGCAGGATCGCGCCCGGGACCGGATGAGAACGCTAGGGCTGCGAAATGTGCTTATGAAGCACGCTGATGGTGGCATGGGCTGGCCCGAAAAAGGGCCGTTTGACGGCATCATGGTGACGGCAGCACCCAGGGAAGTGCCGGAAGAGCTCAAGTTCCAGTTGGCCGACGGCGGCGTGATGGTGGTACCGATCGGCGAGCACACCCAGATGCTGACGGAAATCGTCCGTCAGGGTAACGAGTTCAAGGTAAACGAGGTCGAACCTGTACGCTTTGTACCATTGCAGGCGGGTGTAGTTCGTTGAGCCAGTTGCATCCAGACCGAGACCAACCGCTGTGGTCCGTAGTCCTTCGGGGTATCGCCATGGGTGCGGCCGATATCGTACCCGGAGTATCTGGCGGAACCATCGCATTTATTACGGGCATATATTTCCGTCTGTTGCAGGCCATCAGCGGGGCCCCCGAGGCCGTGGCAAGTCACCTTGTCAAAGGGCATTTTCGGGCTTTCTGGCGCGCCTGTGACGGTACCTTCCTGCTTTGCCTGCTGGCAGGCATTCTTGCCAGTGTGGTTACCCTGGCCTCGGCCATCAGCTTTGCCCTGACCGAGTATCCGATTCAGATCTGGAGCTTTTTCTTCGGTCTGATTGTCGCCTCTGTCTGGCATGTCAGCCGCCAGATTCAGTCTTTGCAAGTGAATCTGATTGCTCCTTTCGTTGCCGGTGCCGTCTTCGCCTGGTGGGTAACCACCCTGACGGGCGTGCCGCTGCAACCCTCGTTGATCATGTTTTTCGGCGCGGGCGCGCTGGCAATCTGCGCCATGATACTTCCCGGCATTTCAGGCTCGTTCATACTGGTAATCCTGGGCATGTACGCCCCGGTCCTCGAAGCGATTCGGGCCCCGGATCTTGCAGTTCTGGCCATTTTTGCATCGGGGTGTCTGGTGGGACTGCTCTCAGTGGCGCGTCTGATTACCTGGGCATTTTCCCGTTTCCACGATCCAGTGCTGGCGGTGCTAATTGGTTTCATGGTTGGATCCCTCAATAAAGTGTGGCCGTGGAAACAGACGCTGAGTTGGCGAACGAACAGTTCGGGGGAGCAGGTTCCGGTGAATGAGGTTAGCGTCAGCCCTTTCAGCTATGCTGATCTGAGTGGACAGGATCCTCAGATCTTGATGGCCTGCGCATTCGCCGCAATGGGATTTCTGTTGGTGATCGGTGTCGAATGGGCGGGAAAAAGGCGGGATATCTGAGAGCCGGTTCACAGGAATTATGAGACAAGTGTTACTTTTTTGGGCTTTTGCACTGTTCCGAGAGGTAACGAATCACGGTGCACAGTAACTTGGTTTCGCCCCGGAAATGTGCAATAAATTAGCGGGTTACCGGTAAAACCTGATCCCGGGACGCATTTTTTATACAAAAATAGATTAAAAGGTTTATTTTTATTCTCTTAAGACTGGTGCGCAGGTTTTTTGCAGCGGTGTTTGCGACATCACTCTGGTGCCCCATGAGTGCCAACAAACGATCACGCTCAGAAGTCACTCCCGGGTTCCATCTTCGGACATTTCTGTTGATGGGGGCTCTGGTTGCCACCTTTGGTCTGGTTGGCTGCAATACCAGTTCTATCCATCAGGACGATCGTTATAATCCCCCCGTCTATTGGGGACGGCATGTTGTCGAACGTGGCGAAACCCTCTACAGCATTGCCTGGCGCTATGGCCGCGACTATCGGGAACTGGGCGATGCCAATAATATTCCGCCGCCCTACAATCTCGAAGCTGGACAGGTACTGCGTCTGGATCAGCGTGGAAGTGTGTCGTCGACGTCCCGATCCTCAACGCAGGCGGTCCCGGCCAGACAGCCGTCGTCCAAGTCGCCCAAGCCAACCAGAGCGAAGGCGTCTCCCGTCCCGAAGCCTGCCAGTGCACCCAGTTCCACCGATCGTGGAAGTCAGACAGTCGCCGCTATCAATTGGCGCTGGCCACACGTTGGCACCGTAATTGCAGCGTATTCTACTTCAGGAATGATCAACAAAGGTATTGATATTGCTGGAAATCCGGGCGACTCTGTTCGTGCAGCAGCAAGCGGTAATGTGGTGTACGCAGGTGACGGTCTGCTCGGTTATGGCAACCTGATCATCGTCAATCACAACAAGCACTATCTCAGTGCTTATGCTCATAATCGCAAGATACTGGTCAAAGAAGGGGAGGATGTAGCAGCCGGGCAGATCATCGCCGAGCTGGGAAGTAGCGGAACAAGTCGGCCAAAACTGCATTTTGAGATCAGGAAAAACGGCAAACCCGTGGATCCGATGCCGTACCTTCCGCCCAGATAGCCGGTCTGCTGTTTTAAAAAAGACAGATAGATGATAAAAACAAGAAACAGGCGAATAAAAACAAGCGGTATAGGCCGCAAACAGCCAACAGAAAATGTCCTGAACAAGAAAACCGATAAGAACAGGTGCTCAATACAATAAGAACTGTGAGCAAATATCCAGGATCATTGAAAGGCGGGGCAAGCGTTATGTCATCAGAGCAGGAAGAACTCATCATTGATCGCGTGGCCGACGTAGAAGAGTCAGACGATCAGCTGTTAGCAGAAGACAAGGTCGACAAGGAAGAGGCAGCCGATGCAGAGGTTGCTGCCAACGAAGACGATATCCCGGCCCAGGGCCGATACTTCACCAGCCAGAAGCAGCTGGATGCCACTCAGCTTTACCTCAACGAAATCGGATTTTCCCCACTACTGACTCCCGAAGAAGAAGTCTATTTCGCACGTCTTGCCCGCAAAGGACAGGAGTCAGGCCGTAAGCGCATGATCGAGAGTAACCTGCGTCTGGTGGTCAAGATTGCCCGCCGTTACGTGAATCGGGGGCTGACTCTACTTGATCTGATTGAAGAGGGTAATCTGGGCCTCATCCGGGCCGTTGAAAAGTTCGACCCCGAGCGTGGCTTCCGATTCTCTACCTACGCGACCTGGTGGATCCGTCAGACCATTGAACGGGCCATTATGAATCAGACCCGCACGATCCGATTGCCGATTCACGTGGTCAAGGAACTGAATCTTTACCTGCGCGCAGCGCGCGAGCTGACCCAGAAACTCGATCACGAGCCGTCGGCGGAAGAAATCGCCCAGATGGTAGACAAGCCCGTTGCCGACGTTAAGCGGATGTTGGGGCTGAATGAACGCGTTGCCTCCATGGATACGCCAATCGGAAGCGGCGGTGAAAAATCATTACTGGATACGGTTGCTGATGAGGGCGCGTCTGATCCGGCTGATCTGCTTCAGGACAACAACATGTGTTCCTGCGTCGAAAAGTGGATTGACCAGCTCAGCGACAAGCAGCAGGAAGTGCTGTCCCGCCGCTTCGGCCTGCGTGGCTACCCCATCAGTACGCTGGAAGAAGTCGGTCAGGAGATCGGTCTTACCCGGGAACGGGTTCGCCAGATTCAGGTTGAGGCTCTGCGCCGCCTTCGTGAAATTCTGGAGAAAGAGGGCCTGTCCGGCACTATGCTGTTCAAGTAGACTCTACCCAAGATGAAAAACCGGCCCTTTCGAGGGCCGGTTTTTTTTCGCCTGCACAAATGAGAACCAGCCCGCGAAAGATGCACTTTACATCCTGTTACACTTGGCCCGCCGGAGTGGGATAAGGGTGTCGAACTTCGGTGAGTCAACACAAACAAGATTTTATAATAACGATCGAAAAGGAAAAGACGATGAAGAAGGCTCTATCAACCGCATTTGCTTCACTGCTCGTGTCTGCCTTACTCAGTGCCCCGGCAGCGGCAGTGGAAATCGAGGGTGTCGACGTCCCAGAGACGTATTCCGCCATGGGTACCGAGCTCAAACTGAACGGCGCCGGAACCCGGTCCAAGTGGTTTATGGACCTGTATGTCGGTGGTCTTTATGTGCCCAGCACAATCGATGACGGCCAGGCCATCATCAATGCTGACGAGCCCCAGGCCATTACTCTACACATTATCTCGGGCATGATTACCAGCGACAAGATGAAGAGCGCTACCATGGAAGGCTTTGAGAACGCGACCGATGGCGATCTCGCTGCCATACAGAGCGAGGTTGATGCTTTCCTCGACGTTTTCTCTGCGGAAATCCAGGAAGGCGATGTGTTCGATCTGGTTTATCTTCCGGGCGAAGGTACGCGCGTTCTCAAGAATGGTGAGCCAAAAGCGACAATCGGCGACCTTGAGTTCAAGAAAGCGTTGTTCGGTATCTGGCTGTCCGACAAGCCGGCACAGGAAGACCTGAAAGAGAAAATGCTGGGTCAGCGTTAATTCGCGACCTCAGATACGGCAGTAGCTGATCCGCCCCGTCGCGGGCGGATCAGCCTCAATCCATGTAGTCCCGCTTATACCTGAACTCGCACAGATCCTCGATCTCGCAGGCGCCACACTTCGGTTTACGTGCCGTACATGTGTATCGGCCGTGAAGAATCAGCCAGTGGTGGGCATTCAGCAGAAATTCCCGAGGCACCAGCCGCATCAGACGCTTTTCCACTTCCAGAACGTTTTTACCCGGGGCAATGCCGGTTCGGTTGGATACCCGGAATATATGGGTATCCACGGCCATGGCAGGCTGTCCGAAAGCGGTATTGAGCACCACGTTCGCGGTTTTTCTGCCCACGCCTGGCAGAGCTTCAAGATCCTCCCGGTTGTCCGGTACCTGGCTGTTGTGCTTTTCGATCAGGGCCTTGCAGGTTTTGATGACGTTTTCTGCCTTGCTGTTAAACAGGCCGATGGTCTTAATGTATTCCTTCAGCCCCTCCACGCCCAGCGCGTAGATTCCCTCCGGCGTGTTTGCCACGGGAAACAGCCGGGCGGTTGCCTTGTTTACCCCCACGTCCGTTGCCTGGGCCGAGAGTATCACCGCAATCAGCAGTTCGAACGGGTTTGTGTAGTTTAGCTCCGTGGTTGGCGACGGATTGGCGTCTCTCAGGCGGGTAAATATGGCCGTTCGTTTTTCTTTATTCATGACACATGCCCCGTCACGCGAACACGTTTGCTGCCTGCTTCGATCGGCTCTACAGAGGCTTTGCGAGCCTTGATCAAATTATCAATTCCGTTTTTCAGAGCGATCAGCAACCCCAGCCCGATGAAGGCGCCCGGTGGCAGCACCATAAACAGGACGTTGGGATAGTTTTCCAGTGGGCGAATCGCCCAGTCGCCGGCAGCCGGGCCAAGGAGCAGGTCCATATCAGTCAGCAGGGTTCCCTGTCCAATCAGTTCTCGAATTGCGCCCAGCGCAATCAATACCACCAGAAACCCCAGGCCCATCATGAAGCCGTCAAGCAGGGCAGGAATGGGCGGGTTTTTTGAGGCGAACGCATCCGCACGGCCCAGAATGGCGCAGTTGGTGACGATCAGCGGGATGAATATTCCCAGAATCTGATACAGCTCATAGGTATAGGCCTGCATAAGCAGTTCGGCGCAGGTAACGAACGAGGCAATGATCATTACAAAGGCCGGTAGCCGGACCGAATCGCCGACAAAATTACGGATCAGGGAGACCGCCAGGTTGGATCCCATCAGAACCAGCAGGGTCGCCAGGCCCAGGCCAATTGCATTCACCACCGTGCTGGTGACGGCCAGCAGGGGGCACAGTCCCAGAACCTGCACCAGCGCCGGGTTATTGGTCCAGAGGCCGTCGCGGATGATCTCCGAATTAGATTTGCTCGCCATGTCAGGAATGCTCCTCTGCCGATTCGTTACCTGCCAGTGCTTCCGGCGTTATTGGCTCGCTAGTGGGTGAGGGCGGCTCTCTCACGATGTCCCGAATCTGCCGACGATGTTCGCGAAAGTAGACCAGTGTCCGTTCGACCGCGTTAACCACCGCCCGGGGGGTTATGGTAGCACCGGTAAATTGGTCAAATACGCCGCCATCCTTTTTGACGGCCCAGTTTTCAGGCTCGGGATTGTCCAGCGAGCGGCCCTCGAAGGTGAAGATCCAGTCCGATTTCTTGGTGTCGACCTTGTCACCCAATCCCGGTGTTTCCCGGTGGCTGGTTACCCGAACGCCCAGCACCGTGCCCTTCATGTTGATGCCAACCAGCAGATGGATTTCGCCGGAATAGCCGTCCGGAGCGGTAACCGGCAGGATCAGGCCTGTCGGCCGAACGTCCCTGCGTGCCACCCAGGCTGTAATGGGCTTGCCGTTATTCATGGTATCGCTGGCCGGCAGGGTGACGGTGTCGGAGAGAATCCTGTTACTGATGCGGTCCTCTGGAATGATCTCGAAAAGGGCCCTGGCCTCGGCGCGGGCCACCTGCTGCTCGATCCGGTCTTCCGTCAGCGCCTGGGTAAAGGCGATGGTTCCGCCAGTAATCACGGCAAAAAGCCCGAGGCCGACGGCGTTTCGCCAGATGGATTGTCCAAGTGTGGCCATGGTTATCCCTGGTTCCTGCCCGGAATCCCGCGCCGGGCCTTGTGATGGCCATAGGTGCGGGGTGGTGTGTAATAGTCAATGAATGGCACGGCGAAGTTCATCAGCAGCACGGCGAAGGCGACAGCGTCCGGATACGCACCCCAGGTACGGATCAGGTAGACAAGAACGCCAATGCCCGCCCCATAGATCAGTTTGCCCTGATGGCTGGTCGCGGCGGACACAGGGTCTGTGGCAATGAAAAATGCCCCCAGCATGGTGGCGCCCGCCAACAGGTGAATGGACAGAGGGGTATACAGATCCGCATTGGTGCCGAACATCACGCTCATGGCCGCAAGACCGCCCAGTACGCTGACCGGTATATGCCAGGTGATGATGCGCATGAACAGCAGCCAGATTCCGCCTAAAAGGAAACCGGCGTTGACCCACTCCCAGCCCCGGGCGACGCCCTCGCCAAAGGTGGGGTGTTGCAGTACCTCGGCGGAGGTCTGCGCGCTGATGTTGTGTTTGTACTGGTCCAGCGGCGTGGCCATGGTGAAGGCGTCGATGGTGCTTTGCTGGCCTGACACAATAATATTCAGGGTTTCGAACAGGCTCGGTGCCGACTGCCAGATCAGAGCCGGCTCCGCCCAGGTGGTGGTCATTGCCACGGGGAAGGAGATCAGTACCAGCGCGTAGCCCACCATGGCGGGGTTGAAGGGGTTAGAGCCCAGGCCACCGTAAAGCTGTTTCGCCAGTATGATGGCGGCCAGAACCGCCACCGCCGATACCCACCAGGGCGCCAGGGGCGGCAGCGACAGCCCCAGAAGAAGCCCGGTCAGCGCCGCCGTGTTGTCCTTCAGGAAAAACGCGATCGGTCGCCCGCGCAGCCTTAGCATGGCTGCTTCCGCGCCCAGGGCGAGCGCGATGCACCAGATCACGTTGATCAGGTTGCCCCAGCCAAAGAAAATGGTCTGGGCCAGCAGGCCCGGCAGGGTCGCCAACATCACCCAGAGCATCAGGTTCGATGTAGGACGGGCACGCCGGGCATGGGGTGAGGATTGTTGTGCAAGAGCCATCAGTTCTGGGCCTCGGCAAGCGCCTTTTCGGCACGTTTCACACGATCATGATTTTTCGCCACGGCCCGTTCGAGTTTCTCGACGTTGTCTGCGTTTTCGGCCCTGGCGTCTTCCAGCATGCTTTGCATGGTGTTGAGCTTGGCGGTGGCCTGGCTCAGCTGTTTTTCCAGCGCGTCAATATCCGGCGCTTCCTCGGTGGTTTCCACCTTGCTTTCCCCCTTGCTCTCCGGGGACACTGCAGGCGCAGCCGGTTGGCTGGCTTTGGCCTTCTTCCTGGCCAGAGCCTGTTCAACCAGTGCAGATTTTGCCGCCCGGTTGTCGGCAGCCGGGCTCTCCGGGCCAGCTTCCTCCGCCTCTGACTGCTTTTTGGCCTGTGCCTCGGCGGCTGCTCTGGCGCGCTCCCTGCGGCGATCTTCTTTCTCCTGCTGTTCCCGCTCAAGCCTCGCCTGACGGGCCTCGAAGCGCTCACGGGCCCGGTCAGCCTTGAGATGCTCGGCCTGCTGGACGCGAATCTCACCCTTCGCGGCACGGTAGTACTGGACCAGGGGGATTGAGCTGGGGCAGACGTAGGAGCAAATGCCACATTCGATGCAGTCGAACAGGTTCAGGTGTTCGGCCTTCTCGTGTTCGCCAGCTTTGGAGTGCCAGAAAAGCTGCTGCGGAAGCAGTTCCATCGGGCAGGCCTCGGCACACATCCCGCAGCGAATGCAGGGTTGCTCCGGCGGTGGCGTGGGCAGTTCCTGCCCCGTTGCGGCAATAACGCAATTGGTGGTTTTGACCACAGGCACAGAGGGCGTTTCAAGGGTGTAGCCCATCATGGGGCCGCCAAGAATCAGCCGGTGCAACGCTTCTGTTTCAAGCCCTGCCTGTGTCAGCAAGTGTTCGACCGGAGTCCCCAGCAGAACGTCGAACGTTCCCGGATTCGACAGGGCCCGGCCGGTGACGGTGGTAATTCTGGAGATCAGCGGCTCGCCATGCAGAACCGCCCGGGACACCGCAATAGCGGTGCCGGTATTCTGGCACATCACACCGATGTCCGCGGGAATGCCGCCACTGGGAACTTCCATGCCGGTCAGAATCTGGATCAGCTGTTTTTCACCGCCGGACGGGTACTTGGTGGGTATGACCACCACCTCCGTCTGGGTGCCCTCCGTCGCTTTCCGGATTGCTGCCACAGCTTCGGGCTTGTTGTCTTCGATGGCGACAATGCAGCGCTCGGGCCGCAGAATCCAGGCCATGATCCTTAGCCCGGTAACAATCTCGTCGGCGCGTTCGCGCATGGCCATATCATCGGCGGTGATATAGGGCTCGCACTCCGCACCATTGAGAATCAGGGTGCTGACCTTACGGTCCTTCGGCGGTCTCAGTTTTACATCGGTAGGAAAGCCGGCACCGCCGAGGCCGGCAATGCCGGACTCGCGAATGCGCTGGAGAACAGTTTCCCGATTCAGCGAACGATAGTCGGTCATTGGAACCCGTTCCGCCCACTCTTCCTGCCCATCGGGCACCAGGCTTATGCACCAGTCGCTCATGCCGGAAGGATGAGGCACGGGCTGCATGGAAATCGCCTCGATGGTGCCGGATGTCGGGGCATGAACAGGAACGCCAAAGGCTCCGGTTACTTTTGCAATTGGCTGGCCCTTCAGAACACGCTCGCCCACAGACACGCAGGCCTCCGCCGGGGCACCGATATGCTGTTGAAGCGGCAGAACCAGCCGTTCCGGCAGAGTGGATGTCTCAATGGGGCGGGTTGTTGACAGGTGCTTGTTTTCCGCCGGATGAATGCCACCGCTGAAATCCCAGAGTTGTGTCATCAGGCGCTCTCTCTGGTCTGATCCGGAACCATGCGGTCGGTGGCAATAATGCCCGGCTCCGGCGGTGTCCAGGTCCAGCTGCGGATGTCTGGCTCCAGGGTGACCATATCAATGCAGTCGACGGGGCAGGGGTCGACGCACAGGTCACAGCCGGTGCATTCGCTCTCGATCACGGTATGCATCTGCTTGGCAGCGCCCAGAATGGCATCCACCGGACAGGCCTGAATGCACTTGGTGCAGCCGATGCATTCATCCTCGCGAATTACGGCAACGCGCTTTTCCTGTTCAACACCGTGCTCTGCGTCCAGCGGCTGGGGTTCCACATCCAGCAGATCGGCCAATGCCTTGATGGTGGATTCGCCGCCAGGCGGGCATTTGTTGATGGCATCGCCGTTGGCAATGGATTCGGCATAGGGGCGACAGCCGGGAAAGCCACACTGGCCGCATTGGGTCTGGGGCAGCAGCGAGTCGATCTGCTCGACAACCGGGTCCCCCTCGACTTTGAAACGCTCGGAGGCGAACCCCAGCAGGGCACCAAAAACGGCGGCCAGTGCCAGCAGGACCACAACAGCAATCAGTATGCTTGTCCACATAATCAAACGCTCCGTCAGACACTGACCAGGCCGGTAAAGCCCATGAAGGCCAGTGCCATTAGCCCGGCTGTTACCATGCCAATGGCGGCCCCCTGAAAGGCAACCGGCACGTCAGCGACGGCAATCCGCTCCCGCAGGGCGGCAAAAAGCACCAGCACCAGTGAGAAACCTGCGGCCGCCCCGAAGCCGTAAAGCACCGACTCAACAAAATTATTGTTTTTGTTGAGGTTTAGCAGGGCAACACCCAGAACGGCACAGTTGGTGGTGATCAGCGGCAGGAATATTCCCAGCACCCGATAGAGTAGCGGGCTGGTTTTGCGAACCACCATCTCGGTGAACTGCACCACCACGGCGATCACCAGAATGAAGGTGATGGTCTTGAGAAAGGCCAGATCCAGCGGTTCCAGAAGGTAGGTATACGCCAGGTAACTGCACACCGATGCCAGCGTCAGCACGAAGGTAGTGGCCAGAGACATGCCCATAGCGGTCTCCAGCTTCCCGGAGACACCCATAAAAGGGCATAACCCGAGAAACTGAACCAGCACGAAATTATTGACCAGAATGGTGCTGACAAGAATCAGCAGGTATTCACTCATCCATTCTCTCCGTCATCTCTGGCCTACATGATCCGCATGCCGGGGGTGGCGCCGGAGTCCGGCGACAGGATATAGATCTCTTTACCACCAGGGCCGGCCGCAAGCACCATGCCTTCCGAAAGACCAAACTTCATCTTGCGGGGCTTCAGGTTGGCCACCATGACCGTCAGGCGCCCGGTCAGTTCCTCGGGTTCGTAGGCGGACTTGATGCCGGCAAAGACATTGCGCTCGCCGAGGCCGATGTCCAGGGTCAGCTGAAGAAGCTTGTCGGCGCCGTCAACCCGCTCTGCTTTGACAATCTTCGCCACCCTGAGATCCACCTTGGCGAAAGCGTCAAAATCGATTTCATCCGCCAGAGGCTCCGGTGCCTTTGCGTCGCTTTGTTCCGGGGCCTCAGCGGGCGAGCCGGAACCAGCGGCAGGCATCTCCTGCTTTGACGCATCCAGCATTTTTTCAATCTGCGCCATATCCACCCGGTTCATCAGCGGCTTGAACTTGTTGATGTCGTGATTCTCGAGACGATTGCTACGGTTGTTCCAGTCCAGAGGCGCATTGAGAAACGCTTCAGAAGCCTTTGCCGTTTCCGGAAGGGCCGGTGCCAGATAGGTCATAAGCAGGTGGAACATATTGATGGCGTTGGTGCAGATCGCCTGCAGCCGGTCGTCCTGGCCTTCCTGTTTGGCGATGACCCAGGGCTGCTCGTCATTCACATACTGATTGGCAATGTCGGCCAGCTCCATGATGCGCCTCATGGCGCGACCGAATTCACGGGCCTCGTAATAGTCCGCGATTTCTTCGCCGGCATCGATGAACTCTTTCAGCTTGTCGTGTTCCGTCACTGTGCCCAGTTTGCCGTCGAAGCGCTTGGTGATAAAGCCGGCGCTGCGGCTGGCAATGTTCACTACCTTGCCGACCAGGTCCGAATTCACCCGCGCGGCGAAATCCTCCAGGTTCAGGTCCATATCATCGACGCCGCCGGTCAGCTTCGACGCGAAATAATAGCGCAGGTACTCCGGATTCAGGTGATCCAGGTAGGTACGGGCCATGATGAAGGTGCCCCGTGACTTGGACATCTTCTTGCCGTTAACCGTAACAAAACCGTGGGACCAGACCGCAGACGGCGTGCGGAACCCGGCACTGTGCAGCATGGACGGCCAGAACAGGGCGTGAAAGTTAATGATGTCTTTGCCGATGAAGTGATAGACCTCAGCGGTGGAATCGGCCTTCCAGAAGTGCTCGAAGTCGATGTCTTCCCGATCGCACAGATTCTTGAAGCTGGCCAGATAGCCAATAGGCGCGTCCAGCCACACATAGAAATACTTGCCCGGAGCATCCGGAATCTCGAAGCCGAAATAGGGCGCGTCCCGGCTGATGTCCCATTCCTGCAAACCGGCGTCCAGCCACTCTGCCAGTTTGTTGGCAACCTGCGGCTGAAGCGTGCCGCTGCGAGTCCATTTGGCGAGAAAATCCGCAAACTCCGGCAGCCGGAAGAAATAGTGCTCCGATTCCTTCTCAACAGGCGTAGCACCGGACACCGCCGAGCGGGGATTGATCAGTTCCGCCGGCGTGTAGGTCGCGCCACAGGCCTCACAGTTGTCGCCGTACTGATCCTCGGTCTTGCACTTTGGGCAGGTACCCTTGATGAAGCGATCCGCCAGAAACATCTGCTTTTCCGGATCGTAGGACTGGGTGATCTTGCGGGTCGCTATGTGCCCGTTGTTCTGCAGTTGCCGATAGATGTATTCGGAAAACTGGCGGTTTTCCTCGGAATGAGTGGTGTAGTAGTTGTCGAAGTGGATATGGAAACCGGAAAAATCCTCCTGGTGTTCCTGACGGATCCGGTCAATCAGCTGCTCCGATGAAATGCCTTCCCGCTCGGCCCGCAACATGATGGCGGTGCCATGGGCATCGTCTGCGCACACGTAATAGCAGTTCTCGCCCCGCATTTTCTGATAGCGCACCCAGATATCCGTCTGGATATATTCCAGCAGATGGCCCAGATGAATCGGGCCATTGGCGTAGGGAAGGGCGCTGGTAACCAGAATATCCCGCTGTTGACTGGAGTTCGCTTGAGTCATGGTGTCTTCCGAACCTTCATTCGTGAATAAGTGGGGGCATATGGCCAGAAACGGGCACAGATGATACCTTCCAAGCAGATATTTTTCACCCGAAACACCCGGTTCCGGGCACATTTAAAGTGCCGGAGCCCACTCCCGGAGACACCGATGACCCAGATTTCACAGCTGGCCCTTGAAATGGCCGTTAAACAGTATCGGGATCCCTACCTGAACAAAGGCCTGTACGAGCTTGATGCCGTGAAATCCCTGGCCGCTGACGAGGCGGGAAACGTCACGGTCAGGATCGAGCTGCCTTACGCTTCGAAAGGCATTGCGGGTGCCATCAAGGAACTGGTGGGTAACGCTCTGGAGGACGTCGACGGCGTTCAGAGTGCGGACGTTCAGGTCAGCCAGCGCATCCATTCCCACAAAGGCCAGAAAGACATCGCATCCGTGCCCGGCGTCAAAAATATCATCGCTGTGGCTTCCGGCAAGGGCGGCGTGGGCAAATCCACCACCGCCGTTAACCTGGCCCTGGCACTGCACGCCGAAGGCGCCCGGGTCGGCATCCTCGACGCAGACATCTACGGCCCCAGCATCGGCATGATGCTGGGCGTACCCGAAGGCAAACGCCCGGAAACCCGCGAGCAGAAGTACTTCGTCCCTATGGAAGCCCACGGCCTGCAGGCCAACTCCATGGCCTTCGTGGTCACCGACAAAACCCCCATGGTCTGGCGCGGCCCCATGGTCAGCGGCGCGGTTATGCAACTGCTGCAACAGACCCTGTGGAATGAACTGGACTACCTGATCCTCGACATGCCCCCGGGCACCGGCGACATCCAGCTGACCATCGCCCAGAAAGTCCCGGTCACCGGCGCCGTCATCGTGACCACCCCCCAGGACATCGCGCTGCTGGACGGCAAGAAAGGCATTGAAATGTTCCGCAAGGTGGAAATCCCCGTGCTGGGCGTGGTTGAAAACATGAGCATCCACATCTGCAGCAACTGCGGCCACGAAGAACCCCTGTTCGGCCACGGCGGCGGTGAACGCATTGCGGAGGAATACGACACCACCTTGCTCGGCCAGCTCCCGCTGCACATGACCATCCGTGAGCAGACCGACGGTGGTACGCCCTCGGTGGTTGCGGAACCGGATTCAGAAGTGGCGAGACGGTACAAGGACATTGCGCGTAGAGTTAGCGCGGAGCTGTCTACTCGGGAAAGGCACCTGACTGGTTCTATTTCGAGCGTATCTGTTAGCGAGCACTGAACACCGAGATTCGGCACCACGAAGTGGAATCCCCGACAAAGGTCAGATCGCGGCCGCGGAGAGGGTGAGTTCGAAACTGTGAAAAACATGGATGTTTTTCTCAAGCCTACAGGGACGTACTCACGGCGTGTTTCGAACTCACCCTCTTCGTGGCCGCAGCCCCGAGTCAAACGGTAGATAGACGCCGCCAAAGCTTCGACAGTCACCGGCCGAACAGGTAAACTACGCCCACTTTTTCAGACGGAAACGAGACACCACCAATGAGCATAAAGTCCGACCACTGGATCCGCCGGATGGCCCAGGAACAGGGAATGATCGAGCCATTCGAATTTGATCAGGTCCGCGAGAACGAAAAAGGCCGGGTCATATCCTATGGAACATCCAGCTACGGCTATGATGTGCGTTGCAGCAACGAATTCAAGATCTTCACCAACGTCCACTCGGCCACCGTCGACCCGAAAAACTTCGACGAAAACAGCTTCGTTAACTACACCGGTGACGTCTGCATAATCCCGCCCAACTCCTTTGCGCTGGCGCGCACCGTCGAATATTTCCGGATTCCCCGGAGCACGCTCACCATCTGCCTGGGCAAGTCCACCTATGCTCGTTGCGGCATCATCGTGAACGTTACTCCCCTGGAGCCGGAGTGGGAGGGACAGGTGACCCTGGAGTTTTCCAACACCACCAACCTGCCGGCCAAAATTTACGCCAACGAAGGCGTGGCGCAGATGCTGTTCTTCGAATCCGATGAAGTCTGCGCAATCAGCTACAAGGATCGCGGCGGTAAATACCTGGGTCAGACAGGCGTGACTCTTCCCCGAACCTGATTCCCCGAACCCCGAGGCCCCGCACATGACCGGAGTTGCCACCAAGTGAACGCCAACCAGTTTCTTAAAGCCGTGTCCCAGCTCCAGGGGTGGCGGGAGTTCACGTTTCTCATGGCGCTCGCCGAGCGGTCATTCCCAAACTATGCCCTTTTTGCCGATGCGGTCGGTCTGAAAACCGGCGGCAAGATGCGGCAATTGCTGGATCTTAGCTGGGAAATGCTGCAGAAAGACGCTTCCGAAGCGGCCATTCCCCAGCTTCTGGCCAAACTGGAAACCCTTTCCCCGGATGTGAACGCCTACGACGCCTATGGCGTCTATCCGGCGTTCGATTTCTGCCAGCTTCTGGAACAGGCGCTGCTGAACCGCCTGAATCCTTCAAAGCACCGGGCTACAGAAGCATCCCAGATGGCCACCGCCACCGTGATGAATTTTATCGAGCTATCAGAAGGGGAAGACCTCGACGAGGATGAGCTGGTCCGGTTGCTGGAGCAGCACCCGCTGATGAAAGAAGACAAGGTGTTCCAGCGGGAGCTGGTGCTGGATTTCAAACGCCAGCGCACACCGACCAGCCAGTTCGTTGAACGCATTCGCACTGACGCCGCCAACGACGGTGTCAGCAACCTGGGAATATCCCTGAGCGACTGATATGAAGTTTTCGAATTTCGGACAGAAGTTTACCGCCGATTCCGGGATTACCTCGCTGATGGATGACCTGGGCAACGCGCTCGCCTCCGGTGACGACATGATCATGATGGGCGGGGGCAACCCCGGCCATATCCCGGAGATCCAGCAGCGGGTTCAGCAGATTCTCGGTGAAATGAGCCGCAGTGAAGACGATGTGCGCCGGGTGGTGGGAATCTACGATCCGCCCCAGGGGGAAAAGCAGTTCATTGCCTCCTTGGTGGACCTGCTGAATAGCGAATATGGCTGGGGGCTGAAGCCGGAAAATATCGCCCTGACCAATGGCAGTCAGGCCGCTTTCTTCATGCTTTTCAACATGTTTGGCGGCCGGTACGGCGAGGACCAGCACAAGCACATTCTGCTGCCGCTGGCCCCGGAATACATTGGCTACGCCGACGCGGGTATTGAGCCGGATCTGTTCCGGGCGGTGCAGCCGGATATCTCCTTTACCGATGCCCACGAATTCAAGTACCGGGTGGATTTTGATGCCGTGGAAGTAACCGGTGAAACCGGCGCTATCTGTGTGTCCCGGCCCACGAATCCGACCGGCAACGTCATTACCGATGAAGAGCTGAACCGGCTCGAAGCCATGGCGCGCCAGCAAGATATTCCGCTGATTGTCGACGGCGCCTACGGCACACCCTTTCCCAGTCTGATGTTCGTGGATGCCACCCCCCACTGGAACGATCAGATTATTCTTTGCCTGAGTCTGTCCAAGCTGGGCCTTCCGGCGGCGAGAACCGGCATCGTGATAGCGTCAGAGCCGGTGATCAAGGCGCTGTCGAGTATCAACGCCATCATGAACCTGGCGACCGGCAGTTTTGGCGCCATGGTAGCCGAGCCGCTGGTCAAGTCCGGCGAGATCCTGTCGCTCAGTCGCGATGTCGTCTGTCCGTTCTATCGGGCAAAAATGGAAAAAGCGGTCACCGTATTTCGTGAGGCGATGGGTGAGGACACCTGCCGCTGGTACGTCCACAAACCCGAAGGCGCCATGTTTTTATGGCTGTGGTTCCCGGACCTTCCCATTACCAGCCTGGAGCTATACCAGCGGCTAAAGGCCCGAGGCGTGTTGGTGGTGTCCGGGCATTATTTCTTTCCAGGTCTGCCGGATGATGGCTGGAAGCACCGTCATGAATGCCTGCGAGTGACCTATTCCCAGGACGATGACCGGGTCGCCGAGGGTCTGCGCATCATTGCCGATGAAGTGAAATCGCTCAGGGCCTGAACGTCGCCTCGTCGATGCTGAGTTCATACTCGCTGCCATCGGGCTCGACCTGCAGCAGCCGAACCAGCAGGAAATTTTGGTCCGGGGCGAACCACATCAGGGTTTTGCGTTTGCTGCCGCTTGCCCGCACTTTTTCCGCTTTAATGGTCTGGATGGAGTCTCCGCTGGCATTGATGGTTTCTTCAGCAATGACGGCAAACCGATCGGTGTCGTAGTCGCCCTTGTCGATTACCCGGTAGGTCATTTCTGTTTTGCCATCCTTGATGTCCTGGCGCAGCTGTAACTGGTAGCCCATCGGGTCCATTGCGCCTTTCTCCAGCGGTAGCGAGAATTTGTCGCCCCGGTAATGGCCGGTGGCGCGCCCGTTTTCCCAGTCAAAATCGATGGCCTGCTTGCGATCCTTGATTAGAAACCCCGAAAGGCTGTAACGATAACGCAGTGGCACCACCTGTCCGTCCTCCCACCGGAACACCAGAGACTCGTCGATATCGGCTATAAAGGAATCAACATCGGTTCGATACACCCAGGTGCTATCGTCCCGCTGCTGCAGCGAGCGCCGGGCAGACCCGTCCAGGGTGATGCCCTTTTCCATGGAGGCGTTGTAGCTGACTTCCAGGGGCACCAATGAGGCCTCCGAGCCTTTTTCAGAGGCTGAGGCAAGGCCGGTAGCGGCCAGCAGAAGCAGGGTAAGCGGGAATTTGATCATGGTCGTCGTCCGTTCCGAATTCGTTATCTCTACCAGCATAACGCCTGGTCGGCACCCGGACGATGACGATATGTTTAATCAGCCGCCGGCCGTCGCGGGCTCGTCCGGAAGTACCATGGGTTGTTCCAGGGGCTGGCCGTCAAAGATGACCTGGTCTGTGCCCAACTGTATGCGGCCTTCGCAAAACCATTTGACCACAATCGGGTAGAGCAGGTGTTCCTTTGCCTGGACTTTCTCCGCCAGGGTCTCGGCGGTATCGTCCCAGGCAATCTGAACCTGGGCCTGGGCGATGACCGGGCCGCCATCCAGCTGTTCCGTAACGAAATGGATGGACGTGCCGTGAACAGTGTCTCCGGCGTCCAGTGCCCGCTGATGGGTGTTCAGGCCGGTATATCTGGGCAGCAGTGAGGGGTGGACATTCAGCAGGGTGCCACGCAGGGCGCGAACGAAGTCCGTCGTCAGGATCCGCATGAAGCCTGCCAGCAGGATGAGGTCCGGGTTGCGGCGGCGTATTTCCGCCATCAGCATGCCGTCGAACTCTTCCCGTGTGTCGTAACGGGTATGATCGACAGTGAAGTGCTCGATATTGGCCTGGGCGGCCCGCTCAAGGGCGAAGGCGTTGGGCCGGTTACAGCCCACCGCCACTATCTTGCCGGGAAAATCCCGTTCCTGGCTGGCGTCAATCAGCGCCTGCAGGTTGGTTCCGGCGCCGGAGGCCAGTACGAGGATGCGCGGAGCGTCTACCGGATCTGCCTTCATACTGCCAATAACCCCGGTGCGTAGCGCACAGATGCGGACACCGAGTTATCCTCGGCGGCCTCGATCTCGCCCACCTGCCAGGCGTTCTCGCCCAGAGCGTTCAGGGTGTCCAGTGCCAGTTCTTTCTGATTGGCTGGCACGCAGACGATCATGCCAATACCACAGTTAAAGGTGCGGTACATTTCCTCGCTGGCGACGCCGCCAGCGTTCTTCAGCCATTCAAACACGGCCGGAAGTTTCCAGCTGGCGGTATCAATGGCGGCAACCGTGCCATCCGGTAGTACTCTCGGGATATTTTCGGGAAGTCCGCCCCCCGTGATGTGGGACAGGGCGCGCACATCCACTTCCTTGATCAGCTGAAGCAGATTTTTCACGTAGATGCGGGTGGGCGCCATCAGCGCATTCGCCAGGGTAGTACCGCCAACGGTCTGGTCCAGATCGGCGTTGCTGACCTCCAGAATCTTGCGGATCAGCGAGTAGCCGTTGGAGTGGGGCCCGGAGGAACCCAGGGCCAGCAGAACATCGCCCGCCTGCACCCGGTTACCGTCAATGATCTCACTGCGTTCGGCTATACCCACACAGAAGCCTGCCAGATCGTAATCGTCGCCTTCATACATGCCGGGCATTTCGGCGGTTTCACCACCCACGAGGGCACAGCCGGACAGCTCGCAGCCCCGACCGATTCCGTCTACCACCTGGGCTGCTACATCCACATTGAGTTTGCCGGTGGCGTAATAGTCCAGGAAAAAGAGCGGTTCGGCACCACCAACCACCAGGTCATTTACGCACATGGCCACCAGATCAATACCGATGGTGTCGTGTTTCTGAAGCTGCATGGCCAGGCGGAGCTTGGTGCCCACGCCATCCGTACCGGAAACCATCACCGGCTCACGGTAACCCGGGGGGATCGCCACCATGGCACCGAAGCCACCCAGGCCACCGAGGACTTCCGGTCGGCGGGTCCTGGCGGCGGTGTTCTTGATCCGGTTGACGAGTTCGTTGCCCGCGTCGATGTCAACGCCGGCGTCGCGGTAGGTGAGGGAGGGCTTGTCTTCGCTCATGGGGTGATTAACCAGTTGGGCTGTGGAATTGGGATAAGAGCCAGGCGGCGGATTTTAACAGGTGCGGGATGGGGCTCCAAATGCAATTGTTTATTGAAATCTGGCAATCCCCGGTTGCTACTTTCAGCCTGGACCATGGTGTATCCTAGGCGGCATTCACACGATTTCCAGGAAGATTCATGCAAGGCTCAGGAATGTCCCCGATGGGAATAGCGAAGAAAATCGGCCGTGTAGCCGCCATGCTCACAACGACGTTGCTGTTTGCAGCACCGGTTTCCGCGGTTACCGTGCCCGGGCTCTATTCGGTTGAAGTGCCCGTGGCCAGTTCCCAGCCAGAGGACCTGGCCCAGGGCTATGCGGATGGCCTGAGCCGGGTGTTTGTTAGAGTGTCCGGTTCCCGGGACGTGCTGTCCCAGGAAGGCGCCCAGGCATTGCTGGACGACGCGGAATCTCTGCTTCAGTCCTACCAGTTCCTGCGCTCCGAGGATGGCAACCGATTGCAGATGGCGTTTGGCGCCGTGGGTGTGAACAAGGCCCTGGCCTCGATTGACGCACCGGTCTGGGGAGCCAACCGGCCACTGATTCTTGCCTGGATTGCGGTTGAAGCCAATGGCTCCCGAACTTTGCTCCACCAGAGCGCGACCCCGGAAGAAAAATCGATCTGGCGGGATGCCTTTATGAAAGCGGCCGAGAATCGCGGTCTTCCGGTGGCACTGCCTCCTGCCGATTTCGCTGATCGTCGTGAACTGATGTCTGACATCTGGGGCCAGTTCACCGGTAATGTCCGGTCAGCATCGGAAACGCTCAACCACGATCTGATATCGCTTGTCCGTGTCAGTCGCGCGGGAAATGAATGGCGCGCGGGCTGGGTGTTCGACGGGATGGAGCTTGGCGGAGCGGAGCAGTCGGTGACGGCGTCTGATCCGCAGGCACTGGCCTCTGCGGTGGTAGGCGAGTGGGCCAGCACCTTCGCAAAACGCTATGCGGTAGACAGCGACGATGTGGGCGAATCACCACAGGTGGAGATTGTACTGCATGGCATCAGCGGCTTTGCAGATTACGCCGGGGCAAACCGTGCGCTTAAAAATCTTTCACCCGTCCAGAGCGCTGATGCGACAGGGACCAGGAATGGCAAAGTTACCCTTAGAGTGACCTTCTCCGGTGAAATCGAACAGCTCAAACGTTATATCGCGCTGGACCCTCGCCTGATCCCGCTCTCCGAGGCCGAGGTTTCGCGACTTCCCGCAGATACGGAGCAGAGCAGCGGGAGCCCTGACGGCCAGAAGTCAGCCCCATCGGTACAGGCAGCTCCGGCCAGTCAGGTGCCGGGCTCTAACGCATCATCTTCCCCAGTCGCTGTGGACGGGACGTCGCCCATAGCGGGGGCGCCTTCCAATGCATTCTATGATGCCGAAATGCCGATGGCAGAAGAGGAAGATGCCGAGAAGGCCTTCGAATCACTCTATCAGGTGCTTCACTATCGCTGGCAATCGGCGGCATCCGTGGTGTCGGGCGGAACCGGCGATAACAGCCAGTAAGCTGGCAGCCTGGGGCTTCGGGGAGAGACGGTATGAGTCAGAACTGGCGCTGGATTCCGAACGCGCTGACGTTCCTGCGGCTCCTGCTGGTATTACCCTTTGCCGTTGCGCTCGGGTCAAGGGATTATAGTGTTGCGTTGATTATCTTTTTTGTTGCCGCCGCCACCGATGCTTTCGACGGCTTTCTTGCCCGGGCGTTTAACTGGCACTCCCGACTGGGGGCCATCGCTGATCCTCTCGCTGACAAGGCGCTGCTGATTGCGGCGTATCTTATGCTGACCCTGACCGGCGTGCTTCCACAGTGGCTCTTCTGGCTGATACTGGGGCGGGATCTGCTGATTGTCTGTGGTGGACTCGCCTATCACTACGGCATCGGACGGTTCGATATGCAGCCGAGCCTGCCCGGTAAGTTCAATACCATGATCCAGATTCTGGTGGCTCTTGCCATTATTGTGCTGCTGGCCGGCCTGCCGATGCAGCCCTGGGTGATAGAGGTGGGTATTGACCTGGTGGCTGTGTCAGCGGTTCTCAGCGGCGCCCATTATCTGATTGTCTGGGGGTTGAAAGCCTGGAGGGCCGTTCAGTCGTGAGCGCAGGACAGCTGGCCCTGGGCGTGAAACTGAGGGACGACGCCCGGTTCGACAATTTTCATGGCGAACGCAACTCAACAGCGTCGGCCCGGCTCAGGGCGGCAGTCGAGCAGGGCAGTGCCATCCCCTCGATTATCGTGTGTGGTGATCAGGATACGGGCAAAAGCCACCTGCTGCAGGCGGTCTGCCATCTGGTCGAGCAGTCGCAGCGCCCCGCGGTGTGCCTGAGCATGGAAGAGTTCCTCCCGTTCGGGCCGGAGGCGCTGGGTGGTCTGGAGATGAATGACGTTGTCTGCCTTGACGACCTTGATACCATTGCCGGCCGACGGGAATGGGAGGAAGCCGTCTTTCATCTGTATAATCGCGTCAACGATCAGGGTGGGCAGCTGGTGATCAGTCTGTCGGACCTGCCTGCGGATTTGCCGTTCCTGCTTCCCGACCTCGTCTCCCGCCTTCAGCACGGCCTGCAGGTGCAGATGGGGATTAACCGGGATGACGACCGCATGCGCATCCTTATGGCCAGGGCCGAGCAGCGGGGGCTTAGTGTGAATGAGGACGTGGCGGCTTTTATCCTGAAGCGGGCGCCACGACGGCTGGCAGATCTGCTGGCGGTACTGGACAGGCTTGATGACAATTCGCTCAAGGCGCAGAGGCGCCTGACCATCCCGTTTGTGAAGTCGGTGATGGACTGGTAATGAACATCGGACGAAACAAACACCACAGAAGGGAGGGATTAGAATGAGGCGCGTGGTATTCAATCAGAAAGGCGGTGTTGGCAAATCCAGCATCACCTGCAATCTTGCGGCAATCAGTGCCGCCAGAGGCAAACGGACACTGGTCGTGGATCTGGATCCCCAGGGTAACTCCACCCAGTATCTGTTGGGTAAACCCGCGACCGACTTGAAGGATACGGTTGCCGATTACCTGGAACAGACAGTTGCTTTCACCGTCTTCAACCGCCGGCCGGAAGAGTTTGTTCACGCAACACCCTTCGACAACCTGTTTGTAATGCCATCAAGTCCGGAGCTGGATTTTCTTGAACGCAAACTTGAGGCGAAGCACAAGATCTACAAGCTGCGTGAAGCTCTCAAGAAGCTTAGTGAGTCATTCGACGCCATCTACATTGATACCGCCCCGGCGCTGAACTTCTATACCCGCTCGGCGCTCATTGCCGCCCAACGCTGCCTGATTCCGTTCGATTGTGACGATTTCTCGCGTCAGGCGTTGTACAGCATTCTGCACGAAATTCAGGAGCTTCAGGAAGATCACAACGAAGACCTGGTGGTTGAAGGCATTGTGGCAAACCAGTTTCAGCCTCGCGCCAGCCTGCCAAAACAGCTGGTTCGTGAATTGATGGACGAGGGGCTGCCGGTGCTGCCCGTCAGGTTGTCCAGTTCGGTGAAAATGAAGGAATCCCATCAGGCGAGAAAACCATTAATCCACATGGCGCCGAAACATCCGCTGACGGTCCAGTACGAGAACCTGTTTGCGGTGCTCCATGGGGAGAAAGTCGAGCTGGAGCCGCTGGCAGACTGACCAGTGCAACAATGCGGAAAAGACCGGAACCAGAGGGGGACGTAATGTCGGGTTCATCCGACCATATAGCGAGAGTTGCTGACAGCCTTATCCAGATCGAGATGGAATTGCGACGGTTGGGAGTGTGGGAAAACCAGCCGCCACCGGCGGAAGCGATGCAGAGTACTCAGCCGTTTGCCGTTGATCGGCTGGCGTTTACCCAGTGGCTGCAGTTTGTGTTTATCCGCCGCATGACCGTTCTGATCGAGGAAGATCGGCCTTTGCCCCAGGTCTCCGGCATGGCGCCCATGGCCGAGGAGCACTTCAGGGCGCGGCCGGAATCCGGACAAAGCCTGATCGCCGAGCTCGCGGAGATGGACCGGCTTCTATCCGGCGGCGGCTGAAATGGCTTCCCGTGTCAGGAATCCAGGCGCATCGACAGATCGATCGCCCGGATATCCTTGGTCAGAGCCCCGATCGAAATATAGTCAACGCCGGTTTCCGCAATCGCAACCAGCGTGCGCTCGCTGATGCCGCCCGATGCCTCAAGCTTCGCCGCCGAACCGGTCAGAAGCACCGCCTCCCGCATGCCTTCCAGTGAAAACTCATCCAGCATGATGATGTCGGCGCCTGCTTCCAGGGCCTGCTCCAGCTCATCCCGGTTTTCGGTTTCCACTTCAACGGGCCGGTCCGGTGCAATCCGCCTGGCTTCGGCAACAGCATTGGCAATGGAACCACAGGCGGCAATGTGGTTTTCCTTGATCAGGAACGCGTCCCAGAGGCCGAACCGGTGGTTATGACAGCCGCCGCAGGTCACCGCGTACTTCTGGGCCAGCCGCAGGCCCGGAATGGTTTTGCGGGTGTCCAGGAGTTTGACGCCGGTATGGGCCACTCTGGCGGCATAGTCTGCGCACACGGTCGCCGTGCCTGACAGAGCCTGGAGCCAGTTCAGGGCGCTGCGCTCGGCCGTCAACAGGCTGCGGGCATTGCCGGTCATGGTAAACAGGATCTGACCCGGGTGTACCGTCTCGCCGTCACGGGTCTGCCAGTTTAATGTCACGGCCGGGTCTATCTGCCGGAAGACTTCATCGACCCAGGCGCGGCCGGCAATGACGGCTCCTTCACGGGTTATGACATGGCCCTGGCTGATACGGTCGGCCGGTATCAGCTGCGCCGTGATATCCCCGGAGCCGATATCTTCCTGGAGGCTCTGGGTAACCGCCTGGACGCGGGACTGATGCATCAGGTTGTCATATGTCATGCAGGTTCCTGGATTAAAAAGAGGGTTGAAAACGGAATTTCGGGCGGTCACGGGATTTTATCGCCCATCGCTGGTTTCTCCAAACCCGTCACCGTCAGGGTGCTAAACTGTGATGGCCATCACTTAAACACAAAAGGTGACAAATTCTGACACAAGCTGACGTGCTGGGGGCTTACCATCAACGTATGTACCTCCTATCGTTCACGTCTGGAGTCGCCGCATGGCACAGGACCGGAAAGTCGTTAACCTGAAAAATCAGAGTATCCCGCAAAGGTTTAGCCTTCCGGCGGCATTGGTGCGTTTGCGTGACGTATCTGGTCAGTCTTTGAAAGCGGTGATGTCCGAGTTTTTTGATCAGGCAGACGACGCACTGTTCGAACTTGCCGACAAGGCGGGCACCAATCAGGATCAGACCGCCTACTTTGACGCCATGCGGGAACTTCGCCTGCGCCGCAAGAGCATGACAGTGTCGGTGCTGCAATACGTCAGCAGCGCCTTCAACGAGATCGGTCAGTTCGCGCCCAAAGGTGGCTCGGGTTCCCTTGATGAGGTGGATCAGGATTCTCTCAGCCTTCTCGATCACTCCCAGCTCGAGCAGCAGGTGGCGATAGACAACCTGATCAATAAGCTGCGAAGCCAGAACGCTGAGGCGATCCGTTTATTGAATGTACGGGTCGCTCATCTGGTGCCGTCCATCAAGCTCCATGACAGCCAGATGCCACTGAGCCCGGAAGTTATCTGTGGTGGGCTGGCCGATGCCTGTTCCGACCTTGATATTGATATTCGCGCCAAGTTGGTGGTGCTCAAACTTTTCGATCGCCTGCTGGGCGGAATACTGGGTGATTTCTACAAGAACGCCAACAAGACCCTGATTGCCGAGGGCGTTCTGCCCGACATGAAGCGTCCGCCCATCGGGGGAAAAGCTCCCGGGGCATCCGGCAATGCGCCTTCCGGCCGGACCCAGGCCTCCGCCGGTGACCAGGGCGTTCATGGTGGAAATGCCGGCCAACCGGCACAAGGTGGCGCCGGTTCAGCGGACGTGAAGGCAACTTTCTCTGAGCTGAGCGCGCTTTTACACGGTGGACAGGGCGGTCACACCGGCGTGGGCGGGCCGGTCGGTTCCGGCGGTGCTGGCGTGCTCGATACCGATACACTGATGGCTCGCCTGAGCAATATCCAGTCCGAGGCGACGTCCCGCAGCTCCGATGAAATCGTTCCTCTGTCTGGCCAGCTTCAGCCGCTCTTCGTCGATGAGCGGGGCCAGCGGGTGACCGCCGGCCAGGTCGACAGCGATGTGATCAATCTGGTGTCCATGCTGTTCGACTTCATTCTCGAGGACCGTCAGCTCCACCCCGCCATGAAGGCGATCATCAGCCGGCTGCAAATTCCGGTATTGAAGGTTGCACTCAGCGACAAAAATTTCTTCAACCGGGGCGGTCACCCGGTTCGGAAGCTGCTCAATGAGCTGGCCCTGGCAGCGATGGGTTGGGCGGAGAAAAAGCCCGGTCAGAGAGACCCGCTCAGGGATAAAATCGAATCGGTTGTCGATCGGGTGCTTAACGAATACACCGATAACGTGGAACTGTTCACCGAACTCCTCAATGATTTCGGTCACTTCGTGGATCTGGACCGGCGCCGCCGGGAACTGGTTGAACAGCGCCTCAAGGATGCGGAAGAGGGTCGGGCCCGCCAGGAAAGAGCCTCTGATGCCGCCCGCACGCTTCTGGATGAGGTTCAGGAAGGGCGTGAGCTGCCGCAGTCGGTGATCCGGCTTCTTGATGAAGCGCTGGTCAGATACCTTCAGTGGGTGGTTCTGCGCGAAGGCGAGGAGAGTGATCAGTGGCACAAGGCAAGACGACTGACCGAGAACCTGGTCTGGAGCGTCGATCCCAAGCCGGTGACGGACGACACACGCAGCGAATTGCTTAAAGCGATTCCCGGCATTGTGGACGGCCTGCGATCTGCCCTGCAGGAGATTTCCTGGGATCCCTTTGCGACTGACGCAGCTATTCGTGACCTGGAACTTGCCCATGTGGATGTGTTCCAGCGTCTGGTGACAACACCGAAAAAGCAGCCTGAGGCCGCGCCAGAGCAGGATAGGGCGCCGGAGCAGGATAGGACGCCGGAGCAGGAGTCTGCGCCTGAGCAATCTGAAGCGCCGGAGACACCCAAAGCGGCGGAGCCGCCGAAGTCACCACAAGTCACCGAGCCACCGCAGCTGAGCAAGACACCTGCTCCCGTTATTGAGTCAGAGATGCCGGCCCAGTGGCTTGAGCGGGCTGACAGCATGCGGGTTGGCTCGTGGATCGAACTGACGCGGGATGGCAGTAAAACCCGCTGCAAACTCGCGGCATTTATCAAAGCGACCGGCAAGTACATTTTCGTCAATCGCAGCGGCGCCAAGGTCGCGGAGTATCACCGGGAAGAACTGGCCCGGTCTCTGGCACAGGATGAAATCGTTATGCTCGACGACGGACTGATCTTTGACCGTGCGCTGGAATCCATCATTGATAACCTCCGGAGCAATCGCAAAGACTGATCCGGTCCCTCCGGCTCTGGCATAGACGGACCCCCGGGCATTCGCATGGTGCCCGCGTTTGTGCTTCAATCAGGTTGAAACCCGTAACATCTCCAGCCTGATGGAAACACCTTGCCTGACCTCAACGCGCCTGAAGTAACAGACTCCGAACTGCACGAGCATGCCCGCGAATTGCGGACGACCGGACTCGTTCCCGAGGCCCGCTGGTGCGCTTCCCCCAATTACAATAATCGGCCCGACGGCAACCCGCCGTCGCTGCTTGTGGTTCACAATATAAGCCTGCCACCCGGGCACTTTAGCGGCGACGCGGTTGAGCGTTTTTTCTGTAACCGGCTTGATCCCTCCGCGCACCCCTATTTTCAGACCATCGCCGAATTGAAGGTGTCATCGCACCTTCTGATCCGGCGGGATGGCTCCGCCATACAGTTTGTGAACCTGCTTGACCGCGCCTGGCACGCGGGGAGATCCAGTTTTCAGGGTGAGGATGAATGCAACGACTTTTCCATCGGGATCGAACTGGAAGGGACGGACGATATTCCCTACACCGACGAGCAGTACGCACGGTTAACAGAGCTTACGGCCAGAATTATGGCAGCCTGGCCCGACATCACCCCCGACCGCCTAACCGGCCACAGTGATATAGCCCCGGGCAGGAAAACCGATCCCGGGCCCGCTTTTGATTGGTCGAGGTTCCATACACAGCTGGCGCAGGTTCTGACCGGAAGGAGCAGCGCATAATGGAATTTGTGGTATTTCTGGTGGCCTATGGTCTGCGTCGCAGGCTGGATCAGGCGAACCTGTTTGCGGCGGATCCTCTGTGGCGAAAATCCTTTTCCGGGGCCCATACCGTATCGCCGGGCAAAGAGGCCGGCTTGCTCCGGGGGCTGCTGTTGATTGCAGTGCCTGCGCTCTTGCTCGTTTCCATTGAAATTGCTTTGCGCCACGCGGGGTGGTCGTTGGCGGTGCATCCTCTGGCCCTGGTACTGCTGCTCTGGATGATGGGTGCGCCCGGACTGGGCGATATGCTTGAACAGTACGGCACCGCCTGGAGAAGTGGTGACATGCAGGGAGCCTGGCACAAGGTCAGCCATTTTCTGCCGCCTGCGGAACGAGGTGCCGCGTCGTCGCCGGAAGACATGCACCGGGCGCTGTCTCGTACACTGGTGGGTGTTATTTTCGAACGCTATTTTGCCATTGCGTTCTGGTATGTCGTTGCCGGTATTGGTGGTGCATTTGTTGCCAGGGGACTTGTCGCCCTCAGGGACCACTGGCCCCACGCTGCGGCGAGGAGCGGGTTTGGTAGTCTTGCCGATGGCGTGAACTTTCTGCCTGCCCGGTTGCTGGCGTTGACGTTTGGTATTGCCGGTGATCTGCCGGGCTGGCTCAGGGCCGGGAAATCGGCCGTCTTCTCCCTGCGCGGGAATCCCAAACAGACGTTGATGTCTGCGGCCAGCAGTGCGCTCAGCGGCTATGAACTGGAGCCGGAGCGCTTCTCGGAATTGCACCACGAAGCCTGGTCGGATTTTGGCGACAGAAGCCTGGCGGCAATCCGGGGTCTGATGAACCGGAGTATGCTCGTCTGGATATGCGTTCTTGCGCTGCTGGTCATTGCGGGTATTGTCTGAGCGGTTTGAAATAAAGAGTTTACATTTTTAAGCAAAAAAAACCTCAACTTTGTAGTACCTTAGCCGACTAACGTAGTAGAACGAAAAAAATAGTCCCGGGGGTATATGTGAAGCTGCTGATCAAACCTGCTGTGTCATTGATGAATCGGCTGCCCATGTTTTACAAGTTCAGCCTGATCAGTGTTCTTTTCCTGCTGCCGATCATCCTGTTGGCATGGCTGGTCATCAGCGAACTCAATCGGTCAGTCGACACCATGACACGGGGTGTTGAGGGTCTTGAGCAGCTTGAGACGGTTGACCTGCTATTGCGCCAGTCAATGGCTTACCGGGATTTCCGCGCCCCTGGCAAAATCAAGGATGACCCCGCGCTTCTGGCGAAGTCAGACGAGGCCGGGGAGCGCATCAATACGCTTCTTGAAGAGTTGCTTGCGGCAGATGTTCGCTTTGATGTCTCGGGGAATTGGACAGCGCAGATAGAGCAGCTCCAGTCCGATTGGCAGACGCTGGTCACCGAGGACGCCTATCAGAGCAACATCGATCCCCAGTTCAAGTATTACCAGCAGTTTGTTCAGAAGGTCCGTGCGCTTTTGTCCGCCACTATTGAAAGTTCCGGCCTTGGCCAGGACGGATCCCGGGAAAACCTGCTTCTGCTGGGGCTGGTAAACGAGACATTGCCGGATGCCCGCACCGTCATCGGCCGCGCCCGGGCTTTTGGCGGCTCAGCACTATTGTCAGGGCAGGTGGGTTATGGCCTGAGTGATGCACTGAACGGAATTTATGACCAACTGACCAACCAGGCCAGCCTTTTGGCCCCGTCACTGGAGGTGGCACTGGACGCGTCGCCAGCGCTGGAACAATCCGCCGGCGATGAATTTGCGGACGTGGCCGGGAGTCTGATCAGAGTGCGGGACATGCTGGACATCAATGTGATCACGCCCATGCGTCTGGAAATGTCCTTCCAGGATTTCAACAGCTTTATCGAGAGCGAGCTGGCAAATTTCAATCAGGCCAACGCCGCAATTTTCGATGTGGTTCGCCAGAATCTGGACTCCAGGCTAGATGCCGAGGTTTCCCAGCGCCGATTGATCATAGCCTCACTGGTCGTTGTTCTGTTGATTGTCGTCTATCTGTACATCGGCTTTTTCATGTCGGTGCGCAACGCCATCAGTCGTTTCAGTGAGGCCGCCCAGTCAGTGGCGGCCGGAGACATGACCACCCACATCGACCTGGAGAACCGGGACGAACTGGGGGCGCTGACGACCGAGTTCAACAACATGACCGACAAAATGGCCGAGCTTATCCGGGCGGTCAGTAGTACGACCTCGGACGTGGGGCAACAGGCCACGCGGGTGAACGATACGGCAACGGCCAACAGCCAGGCGGTTGCCCGCCAGATGGAAGAGTCGGGCCAGATCAACGAAGCCATGAATCAGATGGTAGAGGCGGTCAATGAGGTCACCGAGAGCGCTCATCGCGTCGCCGACAGCGCCGGCAGTGCAGAGGCTGATACGGAAAAAGGCCGACAGGTTGTTGCGGATACGGTTGGCACCATTAACAAGCTGGCCACCGAAATAGCCGGCGCGGTGGACGTGATCAACCGGGTAAACAAGGATAGCGACAACATTAGCCAGGTACTGGTAGAGATCAAGGCGATTGCAGAGCAGACCAACCTGCTGGCGCTGAACGCGGCAATCGAGGCGGCCCGTGCTGGTGAGCAGGGGCGCGGCTTTGCGGTTGTCGCCGATGAAGTGCGTTCACTGTCCCAGCGCACCCACAAGTCGACGGAAGAGATCGAGGGTATGATTTCCCGTCTGCAGAACGGTGTGAAGGACGCGGTCAGTGCCATGACCAACAGCCACGAGGTCACGGAAGCGACGGTCACCAAATCAACGGAAGTCACTGAGGCGCTGGACCGGATTGCCCAGGGCATCTCCATGATTGTGGACATGAGCCATCAGATCGCCCAGGCAGCAGAAGAGCAGTCTGCGGTGGCGAAAAACGTCAACACCAACGTGGAGCAGATCAGTGTTCTGGGTCAGACCACGGCTGACAACGCCGAGGAAACCCTGGCTTCATCCCGGGAGATGTCTGATCTGACCGCTTCTCTGCAGCGCCTGGTCGAAGCCTTCAGGGTCTGATGACCCCGGGACGATCAGAGTCCTGACTTCTTCTGTTCCCACAGGATCTCCTCGCCGCCGTTCCTGCGCGCGAGGCTTCTTGCGATCACGAATAGCAGATCCGACAGCCGGTTCAGGTAATGGCGGGATTCCGTGTTGATGGAATCCTCGTGGCTGAGTGCCACCACGACCCGTTCCGCACGCCGGCAAACAGCGCGAGCCATATGGCATTGGGCGGCCGCCGGTGACCCGCCGGGCAGGACAAAGTTCTTCAGCGGTGGCAGATTCTCGTTGTGGGTGTCCAGGGTGTTTTCGAGCCATTGGATATGATCGTCACCGATCACCTTGCTGCCGGGAATGGCAAACTCTCCGCCCAGGTCAAACAGGTGGTGCTGGATACGGCGAAGGGTCTCGATCAGTGCATCGCTGGAATCCAAAGTTTCTATCAACAAGCCAATATGGCAGTTCAGCTCATCCGCCGTACCCATGGCTTCAACGCGCTGCGCGTTCTTGGCGATGCGATTGCCGTCGGCGAGGCCCGTGGACCCATCGTCTCCTGTACGTGTGTAAATTTTCGATAGACGATTGCCCATGGTGCAACTCCTGGAGTGGTTGGATTTATTCCGTCAGATCTTTTACCCGCCGGACAAGCATTTGGTTCACTGGCGTTGCGATGCCGGCAGCTTTTCCCCGTTCTACAATATAACCATTGATCACGTCGATTTCCGTTGATCGTCCGCGTTGGCGGTCGCTGCGCATGGAAGAGGTGTTTTCTGCAGTGCTGGTGGCCACCGTATAGATCCGCTTGCGGACCTCTTCTGCTGACAAGGGGCGTCGGGTTTCCGTGGCCATGACCTGAGCTATCTCCTCGCTTAGATCATCAATATGCTCCAGGAAAAACGGGTCCACCAGGATATCTCCGTTCGGGCAGTCGAGAATTGTCGTAAAGGCGTTGATGCCTGAATTGACCACCAGCTTGTCCCAAAGTCGCTGATGGATATCCGGCTCTGCTTCGATGGCTAGCCCGCTTGATTTCAGTTGGGCTACTGCCGCGGCGACGCAATATCGACCGAAATCGGTCAGCGCGCCAATCCATGTCTGCCCACGCCCGGCGTGGACGAGCAGCTCCTCTTCGGGCCGATTGGCGCCTTCAGTGGTGCTGGCGGCCAGAACCGGGCGATCTGGCCAACGACCTGCCACTGCCTGCTGGCATCCCAGTCCGTTCTGGAAAAGTATGATAGGCAACTCGGTTGGCAGAGACGGCAAGGCCCGTTCCAGGGCATCGACGGTGTCACCCGCCTTTGTGGTAACCAGCAACAGGTAAGGGCGGGCGCCGGTCAGGGTGATGACCGGTATCTGGCAGATGGATTCGGCGCCGTCCGGGTGTTTCAGACGGTAATGGATCGGGCCGGACACTGGCCGGGACGGATGGCTGAGAAAAACAGCGTGGCCGGCAGGAAGATAGCCGGCCCAGAGTCTGCCCAGAGAGCCGGCGCCCAGGATGGCGATAGGGCCATCCTTTAATGCGGTGTCGGCTCTGGCGGACATGGCTTACATCGCCTCGATGGCGGACCGCTGCTCCGTCAGGCGTTCAACATTGCCGATTGCTTCGGACAGCTTCTGTTTTTCCTTCTCAACCACATCCGCAGGCGCCTTGGCGGTGAACTTCTCGTTTCCGAGCTTGCCTTCCAGGCGGGCGACCTCTTTCTGAAGCCGCTCCAGTTCCTTGTCCAGGCGCTTGAGTTCGGCGTCCTTGTCGATCAGGCCGGCCATGGGCACCATCACTTCCATATCGCCAACCAGCTGCGTGGCAGACATGGGCGGCTCGCCCTGGTCAAACCAGTCCAGCGTTTCCAGCTTGGCCAGCGACATCAGGAACTGGCGATTTTCGTCCATACGGCGCTTGTCGTCCGGGTTCTTGCTGCGCAGCAGCACCGGGATCTGTTTCGCCGGGGAGATATTCATCTCGCCCCGGGTATTGCGTACCGCCAGTATCACGCCCTTGAGCCATTCAATGTCAGCGGTGACTTCATCATCCTGTTTGCCGCTGTCTGGCTGGGGGTAGGGCTGCAGCATGATGCTGTCGCCCTGTTTGCCTGCCAGGGGCGCGATCCGTTGCCAGATCTCTTCGGTGATAAACGGCATGATGGGATGGGCAAGCCGCAGAACCGCCTCAAGCACGCGAACCAGCGTGCGGCGCGTGCCGCGCTTGGCTTCCGGGCTGGCGCTTTCGTCGGTAAGAACCGGCTTGGAAAGCTCCAGGTACCAGTCACAGTATTCGTTCCAGATGAACTCATAGAGCGCATAGGACGCAAGGTCAAAGCGATACTGGTCGAGATGACGGATCACGTCCTGTTCGCAGCGCTGTAGTTCACTGATGATCCAGCGGTCGGCCAGTGAGAGGGTGACCGGCTCATCGTTGACGCCGCAGTCCTCTCCCTCGGTGTTCATCAGCACGTAGCGGGCCGCGTTCCAGAGTTTGTTACAGAAGTTGCGGTAGCCTTCCAGGCGCTTCATGTCCCAGTTGATATCACGGCCTGTGGTGGCCATGGATGCCAGGGTAAAGCGAAGAGCGTCGGTGCCGTGGGCGGTGATCCCCTCGGGGAATTCTTTCCTGGTGCGCTTGGCGATCTTCTCCGCCAGCTTTGGCTGCATCAGGTTGCCGGTGCGTTTTTCCAGCAGCGGATCCAGGCCGATACCGTCAATCATGTCCAGCGGGTCGATCACGTTGCCCTTGGATTTGGACATCTTGTCGCCGTGTTCATCGCGGATTAGGCCGGTCACGTAAACCGTATGGAACGGTACCTGGGGCGTGCCGTCCTCGTTTTTCATGAAGTGCATGGTCATCATGATCATCCGGGCGACCCAGAAGAAGATGATGTCGAAGCCGGTCACCAACACGTCGGTCGGGTGGAAGGACTTCAGGCGTTCGGTAATTTCCGGCCATCCCAGGGTTCCAAACGTCCAGAGCGCGGAGCTGAACCAGGTGTCCAGCACATCTTCGTCCTGTTCCAGGGCAAGATCCGGGCTCAGGTTATGCTTCTGGCGCACTTCTTCTTCATTGCGGCCGACATAGATGTTGCCGTCAGCGTCGTACCAGGCCGGGATCCGGTGGCCCCACCAGAGCTGGCGGGAAATACACCAGTCCTGAATGTCCCGCATCCAGGAAAAGTACATGTTCTCGTATTGCTTGGGGACAAACTGGATGCGGCCGTCCTCGACGGCTTCGATGGCCGGCTTGGCGAGGGTCTTGGCATCGGCGAACCATTGATCGGTCAGCATGGGTTCTATGATCAGGCCCGAACGGTCGCCCCGGGGCACGCTCAACACGTGATCCTCGACTTCCTCAACCAGGCCCAGATTTTCCATGTCCGCAACAATCTGTTTGCGGGCTTCTTCACGGGAAAGGCCTGAATAAGCCTGTGGCAGGCTGGCATCGACCTCAGTGTTTTCGGTGCCATCCGGGTTGACCACTTCCGCTACGGAGCGGATGCAGGCGTCCGGCGTCATGACGTTGATCATCACCAGATTGTTACGCTTGCCCACGGCGTAGTCGTTGAAGTCATGGGCCGGGGTGATTTTGACGCAGCCGCTGCCTTTCTCGGGATCGGCGTGGGTGTCCGCGACGATGGGAATGCGACGGCCGACCAACGGTAAATCGACAAATTTGCCCACCAGGTGCTGGTAGCGCTCATCGTCCGGATGAACGGCAACGGCGGTGTCACCCAGCATGGTTTCCGGACGGGTGGTGGCAACGATCAGGTAAGCCTTGCCGTCTTTTGTGGTCTCGCCATCGGCCAATGGATAGCGCAGATGCCAGAAGAAGCCCTTTTCTTCCTTGTTCTCCACTTCCAGGTCGGAAATGGCGGTGTGCAGCTTGGGGTCCCAGTTGACCAGTCGTTTGCCCCGATACACCAGGCCTTCGTCATAGAGCTGGACAAACACTTCCTGAACGGCCTTGTAGAACCCGTCGTCCATGGTGAAGCGTTCATGGTCCCAGTCGACGGAATTGCCGAGGCGGCGAATCTGGCGTGTGATAGTGCCACCGGACTCTGCCTTCCAGTCCCAGATACGCTTGATGAATTCTTCGCGGCCGAGGTCGTGTCGGGTCTTGTCTTCTTCGGCGGCGAGCTTGCGTTCCACCACCATCTGGGTGGCGATGCCCGCATGGTCGGTGCCGACCTGCCAGAGGGTGTTTCGGCCCTGCATGCGTTTGAAACGGGTCAGCGTATCCATAATCGTGTGCTGGAACGCATGGCCCATATGCAGGCTGCCGGTGACGTTGGGCGGCGGAATGGCAATGCTGTAGGACTGGCCTTCGCCGGAGGGCCGGAAATACCCTTTGGATTCCCAGTTCTGATACCACTGGCGCTCAATGTTTTCTGGCTGGTAGGTTTTTTCCATGGGGTTCTGCTGGTGACCGTTTGGTTGATTCACAAGGGAAATTTAAGACGCACGATTATACATGCTCGTCACCAGTCCGGCGAACCTATGGGCTTGCGGGCTGGTGAGGGAGGCGGGCATGCTTCACAGACACGCCGTAAACCCATCCGTGGGGGCTCGGCATTGCCATCCTTGGCAATGCACGGTCTGTGAAGCATGCCCGCCACCCTCACATCAGGCTCCGTGCTAAACGTAGGTCGGATTAGCAAAGCGTAATCCGACAAAAACTATCCCTTCTTCTTCCGCTGATCATGCACCCGAGGCGTAATCCCAAGTGTTCGCAGTTGCTTGAAATGCGACCGCGCCTGTCCCAGCACTACCTCATCATTATGAGCAACCAGAGCCAACCGCTTAAACCGGTCCGCATCTGCAGGCAGGGTGTCGGAAAGAATAATCACCGTATCCCAGTCCTCAGCAACCGGTGGGCAAAGCAGAATGCCAACGGGATCGGTGCAAGTAGTCGCAGAGTCGGGAACGATGCTGTGGGGAATAAACGCATCCGGGCTGAAGTTCCACAGCAGGTCGTCCAGCTCCTGAGCGTGCTGCATCGTATCGCACACGATGCCGACCCGGTCTCCCTGCTGCCAGGCCTTGTCGACCAGCTTTGCAGCATGAAGATTGCGGGCAGCAGGGGTGTTTTGGGCAAGGATATGGAACCAGTAAGACTGGTTCCGTTCATCCTGAGTTGCGGAATCAGCTTCCGACATTGGACATCAGGTAGTCGACCAGCATCGGTACCGGACGACCGGTAGATCCCTTGGCCTTGCCGGAAAGCCAGGCTGTGCCGGCGATGTCCAGGTGTGCCCAGCGGTAGTCCTTGGCGAATCTGGACAGGAAGCAGGCTGCGGTAATGGTGCCCGCCGGGCGGCCACCGATGTTCTGCATGTCGGCAAAGTTGCTGTCCAACTGGCTCTGGTACTCGTCCCAAAGGGGCAGGCGCCAGGCTCTGTCACCAGCTCGCTCGCCGGCCGCGAGAAGATCGTTGGCCAGGGCGTCGTTATTGCTCAACAGGCCTGTGGCGTGGCTGCCCAGAGCAATAATGCAGGCGCCGGTCAGTGTTGCCATATCCACAACCACTTCCGGATCAAACTTTTTCACGTAGGTGAGGGCGTCGCACAGCACCAGCCGGCCTTCGGCGTCTGTGTTCAGAATCTCGATGGTCTGCCCGGACATTGAGGTCACAATATCTCCCGGCCGCGTCGCGGTGCCGCTGGGCATGTTCTCGGCAGCGGCAATAACGGCCACCACGTTCATTTTCGGTTTGGTCTCGGCGACGGTCTGCATGGCACCAAAAACGGCGGCGGCACCGCCCATGTCGTATTTCATCTCATCCATGCCTTCGCCGGGCTTCAGGCTGATACCGCCGGTATCGAAGGTGATGCCCTTGCCTACCAGGACGTAAGGCTTCTCATCGGATTTTCCGCCCCGGTATTCCATGACAATCAGCTTTGCTGGCTGGGCAGAGCCGGCGGAAACCGACAGCAGGCTGTGCATGCCGAGTTTCTTCATCTGCTTTTCATCCAGGATTTCCGTCTTGATGACGTCGTGATCCTTGGAAAGCTTCTCCGCCTGCTCGGCAAGCCAGGTAGGGTGACAGACGTTGGGCGGTGTATTGCCCAGGTCCTTGGTCAGATTCATGCCGCGACCTGTCGCCAGGCCCAGGTTGAACGCGTCTTTCAGGGCCTTGCCAGTGCCTGAGGCGGAAACCGTTACCTTGCTCAGTTTGCGGGTCGACAGTTTCTCACTCTTGAAACCGTTGAAGCGATAGAGCTGGTCTTCCAGGATGCGGCCGATCAGACTGAGCTTGGCCGCTTCTGAGCCGGAGGCTTCAGGGCCGGTAACCGGCGTATCGGACAGCGCCAGGATAGCGTGTTTCGACGGACCGTCCTTGATTTGCGTGGCAACCGCTATCAGTGCCTTGCGGTAGTTTGCCGGGCTACGATCCTTGTCTGTGCCCGTGCCGACGATCAGCAGGCGGCTCCAGGGCTGATCTTTTAGCGGAACCAGAGTGGTGGTTGCGTTTTTGCCAGTGGCGTCGCCGTTTTTCTGCAGCTCGGTAATCAACCCGCCGAGCGCTTCGTCCGCCCGGGCCGTGGAGGCCGGCCATGTGCCTTTCTCGGGAAGGGCAACTGTCAGGCAGTCGGCTTTGATGTCGGAAATGGGTTTGCTGCTGAGCGTAAAGTTCATGGCTTCTCCAGATTAATCGGCTTAATCGTTGTCGAATGCCTATAGCATTGGGTTTTAGGCGCCAATTATCAAGCGCTGACAGCTTGTTAACCACGGACCCTGTCATTCACCGTCAAGGTTACATAGAATACGGCGAATCGTGAATTCCAGCGACTCCGGTCGTTTCTGCCACTGAGAGACCGCCTTGAGCATTGTCTTCCGCTACCTTGCCCGACAGGTTCTGATCAGCATGCTGGCTGTGTCCGGCATCCTGCTGATGGTCTTTATGAGCGGCCGTTTCATCAAGTATCTGGCCAGTGCCGCCGCTGGCGAGCTGTCCGGCGACGTGTTGTTCCAGATCATGGCTTACCGCTTTCCCGGTTTTCTCGAGCTGATCCTGCCCCTGGGTTTCTTTATCGGCATTCTTCTGGCCTACGGCCGCATGTATCTCGAAAGCGAGATGACGGTGCTGTATGCCTGCGGCGTCAGCGAAAAGCAGCTGTTGGGCAAAACCCTTCTGATCAGCCTGCCGGTAATGCTGACCGTCGGTGCCATGAGCCTGTACGTCTCGCCCTGGGGTATGAAAAAAGTCGAGCAGATTTTCAATGAGCAGCGTCAGGCAACCGAATTCGAGCTGCTGGCTCCGGGGCGCTTCCAGGAGCTGTCCTCGGGGGGGAGGGTGACCTATACCGAGGCTCTGAGTGACGACAAAAGGCAACTCCAGGGCGTGTTTATCGCGGAGTACGGTGCCGAGGGCGAGGGGCTATCCATCATAACGGCGGAGTCAGGCTCGCAGTTTGTCGACGAGAAAACCGGCAGCCGGTTCCTGGTGCTGGAAAAAGGGGCCCGCTTTGAAGGCGTGCCGGGACAGCTGGATTACGACGTCACCGGGTTCGACGCATATGGCCTGAAGATAAGAAGCGGCGATGCGCGAAGCCGGGAGCTCGAAGAGGGGATGAGTACGCGGGCCCTGTTTGCGTCTGATGATCCGGAGCATCGGGCCATGCTGCACTGGCGCTTTACCCTGCCGCTGATCGTTCCCATTGTGACCTTATTGGCGGTGCGCCTCAGCCGCGTAAACCCCAGGCAGGGACGGTTCTTTCACCTTTTACCAGCCATGCTTGTCTACATCACCTACCTCGGGTTGTTAATTGTGGCGCGGGACGCCCTGAAAGATGGGAAGGTGCCGGAGTGGATCGGATTGTTGTGGGTCCATGTGCTGTTCCTTGCGCTTGGTGCGTGGCTTCAGTTCGGACCGGCATGGTTGTATCGCCGCCGCCTGCTCAGGGAGGGTCGCCAGCGTGCGTAAGATAGATCGATACGTCATGAGTACCGTCGGTGCGGCCATTTTTCTGGTGATGCTGGTTGTTCTGTCGCTGGATCTGATTTTCGCCTTTATTGCCGAACTGGAAGATACGAGAAACGACTATCAAACCTTCGAAGCACTTCTTTACGTGCTGCTGACGCTCCCGCGTAGAATCTACGAATATCTTCCGCTGGGCGCCTTCATGGGATGCCTTGTGGGGCTGGGCACGATGGCCAGTTCGTCCGAACTGACGGTTATCCGCGCGGCTGGTGTCTCTGTGAAACGGATTGTCTGGTCCGCCATGAAGCCGGCGCTTCTGGTTGTATTGCTTGGTGTGGTGATCGGCGAGTATGTGGCGCCGCCGTCGGAGCGTCTGGCCCAGAGTCAGAAAGCGGTGGCTCTGGGTGCCGGCGGTAACGTGGCCTCGGCATCGGGTATCTGGCACCGGGAAGGGGACACGTTTATTCACCTGAATGCGGTTCAACCGAACGGTGTCCTGCACGGAGTATCCCTGTTCAGGTTCAACGACGAGCGCTGGCTTGTGTCTGCCAGTTTCGCCGAGCGCGGGATCTATCTGGGTGACCACTGGCAACTGCAAAACATGACAACCACAAAGCTGAGCGAGACCGAGACGTCCCGGGAGAAAAAAGGCTCGGTTCGCTGGGAATCAGGGTTGTCACCGGAGGTTCTGAGTGTGCTGATTGTGGACGCCGAGGATCTTTCTATCCAGGGACTCTACACCTATGCCAGCTACCTGGATGAGCAGGGGCTCAACGCTGCAAATTACTGGCTGGCATTCTGGAAAAAAGTGCTGATGCCCCTGGGAACCGCTGTGATGGTGATTGTGGCCATATCCTTTGTGTTCGGCCCGCTTCGTTCGGTCACCATGGGCTTTCGGGTATTTACCGGCCTGATCGTGGGGCTGCTGTTCAAGTACATGCAGGACCTGCTGGGGCCCATGAGCGTGGTGTTCGGTTTTAATCCCGCCATTGCCATTCTGTTGCCCATAGCCATCAGTGCGGTAGCAGGGGCCTTGCTGATGCGGCGGGCCGGCTAGCCGTCAGGTTTTCTTTTCCTCTTTCGGCACGCTCGCAACGATACTTCCCGACGCCCGGTCAGTAAGGGACATGCCATTGATCGGGTAGAACAGGGCGATGATCGCCGGAATGGTCACAAAGAGTGTCGCGGAATTCAGATAGTAGGCGCCAAGCAGGGCAACAAACAGAATCGCCGCGGCGGCGACGTAACGCCTCAGTGCCTGGGTCCAGGATACTGACAGCCCGTTCAGGTTTTGTATGCGGATCCGCCATACCTGCATGCCCAGCGTCTGGCCGTTTTTGGTCCAGAAGTAGCCGAAAAACAGATAAAGCACAAAAAACAGCACAAAGGTCAGAACCGGATCCGCCTTGATGGCGCCGGATTCCGCCATCTGCTCGTACTTGTCCCACCCGATCAGGTAACCGGCGACGATGGTGTAGGCCCAGGTGGTCACGAGCAGAACCGCAACACTGATCAGCCCGTCATAAACTACCGCCATCAGACGCTTTAAAAAGGTAGCGGGTGGCAGCAGTTCGTCATCGGAATGAAAGCGTCGGGGCATGGGTTCTCCTGTGATGTTTCGCGTTTTTCCTGGTCACGGCGTGTGCTAGAGTAGCGGATTTGCAAGCGCATGTAATACACAAAGGTATCAAAGGGCTATGAAAACCGCAGAGCTGCGACAGGCGTTTCTGGATTACTTCAAAAAACAGGGCCACACCATCGTTCCAAGCAGTTCGCTTGTGCCGGCAGACGATCCCACCCTGCTGTTTACGAATGCCGGCATGAACCAGTTCAAGGACGTGTTCCTGGGCCGTGAAGAGCGGGATTATACCCGTGCAACAACATCTCAGAAGTGTGTCCGCGCCGGCGGCAAGCACAACGACCTGGAAAACGTCGGTTACACGGCCAGGCACCATACCTTCTTCGAGATGCTGGGCAACTTCAGTTTTGGTGATTACTTCAAGCGCGATGCGATTAATTACGCCTGGACGTTCCTGACCGGCAAGGACTGCCTCGGCCTGCCTCAAGAAAAGCTCTGGGTCACGGTTTACGCCTCGGATGACGAAGCCTTTGATATCTGGAACCGGGAAATCGGTGTTCCGGCCGATCGTATCGTTCGCATTGGCGACAACAAGGGCGCGCCTTATGCCTCCGACAACTTCTGGCAGATGGGCGATACCGGCCCCTGCGGACCCTGTACCGAAATTTTCTACGATCACGGCCCTGAAGTCGCCGGTGGGCCACCTGGTAGCCCGGAAGAGGACGGCGACCGCTACATAGAAATCTGGAATGTGGTTTTCATGCAGTACAACCGTCAGTCCGACGGGGAAATGCTGCCGCTGCCCAAGCCGTCTGTGGATACTGGCATGGGCCTTGAGCGTATTACCGCAGTGTTACAGGGCGTGCACAGCAACTATGAAATCGATCTGATGCAGGACCTGTTGAAAGCGGCGTCCGGCATCTTGGGCGGCGTCGACACTACCGAGGCGTCCCTGCGCGTGGTGGCGGACCACATCCGTTCCTGCGCCTTCCTGATAGCCGATGGGGTGATGCCTTCCAATGAGGGGCGGGGCTTCGTGTTGCGCCGGATCATTCGTCGTGCAGCCCGTCACGGTAATAAGCTGGGTGCTACCCAGCCTTTCTTCTATCGCCTGACCGGGGCGCTGGTGGAGCTGATGGGCGAGGCCTATCCCCAGCTGGTCAGCAGTCAGAAGCAGATTGAAAAGATTCTTCTGCAGGAAGAAGAGCAGTTCGCCAAAACCCTGGATAACGGTCTACGGTTGCTGGAGCAGGATATCGCCCAGCTCAAAGGCACGGAAATTCCCGGCGAGACCATTTTCACGCTTTATGACACCTATGGCTTTCCGGTAGACCTGACCAATGACATTGCCCGTGAGCGTGGCCTGACCCTGGATTATGTGGGCTACGAAAAGGCCATGGAGCGCCAGCGTGAGATGGCTCGCGCCGCCAGCAAGTTCGGTATTGATTACAACGCAGCGGGGCTGAAATTCGAGGGCAAAACCGAGTTCACCGGTTACGAGCACATCGACGGCCACGAGACCATCAAGGCCGTGGTGGTAGATGGCGCTGAAAAGACAGCCGAAGCGGGTGACGAAGCGGTGGTTGTGCTTGAGCGCACGCCTTTTTACGCAGAGTCTGGCGGACAGGTCGGCGATACCGGCCTGCTGACCTGGAGCGGCGGACGCTTCCAGGTAAATGATACCCGCAAAGAGGGTGATAACCACCTGCACATCGGTACGCTGATCGAGGGTGAGTTGTTTCCTGGTCTGGAGGTCGATGCTCGCATTGATCATGACCGCCGTGAGCGAACCAAGAAAAACCACTCCGCGACCCACCTGCTTCATGCTGCACTCAGGAAGGTACTGGGGGAGCACGTGAGCCAGAAAGGCTCGTTGGTGGATCCGGACAAGCTGCGTTTCGACTTCTCCCACTTTGAGTCGGTCACGCCGGAAGAGCTGCGGGAAATAGAGCGCCAGGTGAATGAGCAGATCCTCGACAATACGCCGGTGCAGACCGAGATCACGGATATGGAGCAGGCTCAGCAAAAAGGCGCCATGGCCCTGTTCGGTGAAAAATACGGTGATGTGGTAAGAGTGCTGAGCATGGGTACGGACGCGTATTCCGTAGAGCTTTGTGGTGGTACTCATGTTAGCCGCACCGGGGATATCGGGCTGTTCCGGATTACCTCCGAAAGCGGCATTTCATCCGGTGTGCGCCGTATCGAGGCCGTTACCGGTTTCGGAGCGCTGCAATGGGTGGAAGAAACCGACCGAACACTAAGGGAAGCGGCGAAACTGGTGCGCGGCAGCCGGGAGTCGTTGATTGAAAAGGTTCAGCAGACCCTCGATCGCAATCGTCAGCTTGAGAAAGACGTGGAAGCCCTGAAGGCGAAACTGGCCAGTTCTGCCGGTTCGGATCTGGCTGAATCCGCGGTGGAAGTAGGTGGCCTGAAAGTGGTCGCGGCGCAAATGGAAGGCGCGGATCGTAAGGCGCTGATGGAGACCGCCGACCAGCTCAAGAACAAGCTCGGTGAGGGCGTGGTGGTTCTGGCAAGCGTGGAAGATGGCAAAGTTACCATGGTTGCCGGTGTGACCAAGTCAGCCACGGGCAGAATCAAGGCTGGCGATGTGATGAAGCACCTGGCGTCACAGGTTGATGGCAAGGGCGGCGGTCGTCCGGATATGGCACAGGGTGGTGGCAATGATCCTTCCAGGCTGGCGGACGCATTGGCCGGCATACCCGAGTGGGTTCAGAAGAATCTTGGGTAACTGTCTGTTTTAACGCCGTACAGGCGTTTATACTCGCCCGCTTACGATCTGCAGACCTTTTTCTGCGATCATCAGGGTGTTCTTGGGGCTTTCAGCTAGGGTATCGCAAAGACAATGGCGCTTTTGGTTCAGAAATTCGGTGGCACTTCCGTGGGAACCACTGAACGCATCTCAGCGGTTGCAGAGAAGGTCGCCCGCTTTCGCAACGAAGGGCATGATGTTGTTGTGGTTGTTTCCGCCATGAGCGGTGAAACCAACCGGCTGATCGGGCTGGCCAACGAAATCATGGAAGACCCGACGCCCCGCGAAATGGACGTTCTGGTATCCACCGGCGAGCAGGTAACCATTGCGCTTCTGGCCATGGCGCTGCAGAAGCGTGGCTGTGCGGCTCGTTCCTATACTGGGTCGCAAGTGCGGATTCTTACCGATAGCAGCCACACCAAGGCCCGTATCAAACAGATCGATGAACAGCGCATGCGGGAAGATCTTGATGCCGGTCGGGTTGTCGTGGTTGCCGGATTCCAGGGTATTGACGACACTGGGAATATCACCACGCTTGGCCGGGGCGGGTCAGATACCACGGCCGTGGCGTTGGCGGCGGCACTGAAAGCCGACGAGTGCCAGATCTATACCGATGTTGACGGCGTTTACACGACCGATCCGAGAGTGGTAGATAGTGCCCGCAGGCTTGAACGAATTACGTTCGAAGAAATGATTGAAATGGCCAGCCTCGGTTCCAAGGTTCTCCAGATCCGGGCGGTCGAATTCGCAGGTAAATACAACGTTCCTTTACGAGTCCTTTCCAGCTTTTCAGAAGGGGAAGGAACTCTGATTACTCTTGAGGATGAAAACGTCATGGAACAACCGGTCGTTTCCGGCATCGCCTTCAATCGCGATGAAGCCAAAGTCACTATAGCCGGCGTGCCGGATACCCCGGGTAGCGCGCTGCGCATTCTCAAACCGGTCAGTGACGCCAACATCGAAGTAGACATGATTGTGCAGAACGTGGGTGCGGACAATCGCACTGACTTCACTTTTACCGTGCACCGGAACGACTTCAAGCGTGCCCAGTCTATACTCCAGGCAGTGGCCGATGAATTGGGCGCCAGACAGGTTACAGGTGACAGCAAGATCGCGAAGGTCAGTATTGTTGGTGTCGGGATGCGGTCCCACGCAGGGGTAGCAACGAAGATGTTTGCGGCTCTCTCGAACGAGGGCATTAACATCCTTATGATCTCAACATCGGAAATCAAAATTTCCGTTGTGATTGACGAGAAATATCTTGAGCTTGCGGTTCGTGCGTTGCACAGTGCGTTTGAGCTGGATAAGCCGGGGATAGAAGAAGCCTGATCTTCACTGAATCTTTGGTGGAAGGATCCGGGTAATTAGAAGGGCATCATTTGCAAGCGACAGTTTTTTGTCTTGGGGCTAAGTCCTTATACGGATTTAGTCAGACAAGTGATCCCACCATATAAATAGAAAGTATACATTTGCCCACGTAGGCAAGTTTGCGCAAAGGGAGTGAAGAGCATGTTGATTTTGACTCGCCGTGTTGGCGAAACCCTGATGGTTGGTGATGACATTACCGTGACTGTTCTTGGGGTGAAGGGAAACCAGGTCCGTATCGGTGTGAATGCTCCGAAAGAGGTTGCTGTGCATCGGGAAGAAATTTATCAGCGCATTCAGAGTGAAAAAGGCTCTGACGAGCCTGAGCCGGGCAATAGCTGATAAAACTTCTGTCAACCCTATGAAAACAGAAAAATTATGGTAGTATACGCCCCGTTCTGAAGGAGAGGTGGGTGAGTGGCTGAAACCAGCTCCCTGCTAAGGAGCCATACGCATTGCGCGTATCGAGGGTTCGAATCCCTCCCTCTCCGCCACTATTTATGATGTGGCAGTTCGAAAGAATATTGCGCGGCTGTAGCTCAGCTGGATAGAGTACCTGGCTACGAACCAGGCGGTCGGAGGTTCGAATCCTCCCAGCCGCGCCATTTATTCTGATGCTTCAAGCGAGCATTAAAGTTTTATCAGTTATAAGCGGCTGTAGCTCAGCTGGATAGAGTACCTGGCTACGAACCAGGCGGTCGGAGGTTCGAATCCTCCCAGCCGCGCCAAATTAAGATCAGAACGCCTCAGTCTGCACACCACGTGGATTGAGGCGTTCTGCTATTACGTCACCACATCAAATCGTCGGGAATCTCATACCCTGCATAAGGGTCATCATCGCCAGCATCATCCGCCTGCCTCTCATGCAGCGCAACCACAGCTGACTCGTCCCTCTCCATAATCTTCCGGGCAACCCCTTCAGCCACGATTTCATAGGAACCGTTCAACAGAACCACCGCCAATCGCCCCCGCGCGAGCTGATCCGCCATCGTCTCCGTCACATACAACTTCTTGATTTTCTTGTTATCCACAAACTGATAGGCGGTTTCGCCGCCGGACCGTTCGATCCGGTTGGTGTCGATCAGTTGACGGATTTGCGCCTGGATCGCCTTCTTGTCGGCTTCCTTCTGACGCTCCAGATTCAGTTGGCGGTCTCTTTCAGCTTTTTCTTCCCTGGCCTGGCGAGCGCGGATCTCGGTTTCGCTGATTTCCGCCGTGCCCTTGGGCTGTTGCTTTCGTTTTTTTCGTTTCTCGTTCTTTATCGCCTTGGCTTTCTTTTCGTCAGCAAGGCCGGCTTTCAAGAGTTGATCCTGAAGGGATGGCATAACAGCTCCGTAGCGGATGTCGAATTCTGGTAGAATACTCCGATTATACGCACCAATGATGTCACGTCGAAGCCGTTCACCATTTGAAGTTATCTGCCTACCTTTCCGGGAAACCTGTTTATGTCGTCTTTCAGCGAGTTTGATCTTTCTGCGTCCATGCGCGCCAACCTGCAGAAGCTGGGCTTCGACACTGCGACTCCGGTTCAGGTATCGGCTCTGCCGCCTGCGCTGCAGGGCAGGGACGTCATTGCTCAGGCCCAGACGGGCAGCGGTAAAACCGCGGCCTTTGGAATACCAGTTATCGAGAAGCTGGATGTGACAAGCTTTTCGGTGCAGGCCCTTGTGCTCTGTCCCACCCGTGAGCTTGCCGATCAGGTGGCCAAATCGCTCCGCGAACTGGCCAGAGCAAAGGATAACGTGAAGATTATTTCGCTGTGTGGCGGTGTGTCTATCGGCCCTCAGATCGGTTCACTGAGTCATGGTGCTCACCTGGTTGTGGGCACCCCTGGCAGAATTCAGGATCATCTACGTAAAGGCACGTTAAAACTGAACCGCCTCAGCACGCTTATTCTTGATGAGGCAGATCGCATGCTGGATATGGGCTTTGAGGAAGCCGTTGAGGATATTATCGGCCAGGCCCCTGCAGACCGTCAGACACTGATGTTCTCGGCCACCTGGCCCAAAGCGATCCGTGTGCTCAGTGAGCGTTATCAGAGAACGCCTGTGGACGTAAGAATCGAGCAGGCGGATGTGGTGTCGGATATCACGGAGACTTTCTACGAGCTGGCGCCCGGTCAGCAGCTGGACGCGCTACAGGCACTTCTCTCGAAACACCAGCCGGATTCCTGCATTGCTTTCTGCAACACCAAACAGCAGTGCGATGAGGTGTCTGCTGCGCTGAACGAGTGTGGTTTTTCGGCGCTGGCGTTGCATGGGGATCTTGAGCAACGTGATCGGGACAGCGTGCTGGTCCGGTTCGGTAACAAGAGTTGTTCAGTGCTTGTGGCGACAGACGTTGCGGCCCGGGGGCTGGATATCAAATCATTGCCGCTGGTGGTGAACGTCGAGCCGGCGCGGGACAGCGAAGTTCACACCCACCGAATCGGTCGTACCGGTCGCGCTGGCGAGCAGGGGCTTGCTGTGACTTTCTGCACCCCCGCCCAGGCTCACAAGATAAACCGTCTTGAGTCCCAGCGCGGCCGCGCGGTGGAGTGGGGGAATACCGCAGAACTTCTTGCCACGCCATTGAAGCCGGTAACGCCAGCCATGAAAACGCTTTGTATTGCCGGTGGCCGGAAGGACAAGGTGCGTCCGGGCGATGTCCTGGGCGCCCTTACCGGTGAGGCAGGGTTGCCAGGTAGTGTGGTTGGCAAGATTGATCTGTTTGATTTTCAGTGCTTTGTGGCCGTGGAAAAGTCAGCCGCCGCAACGGCGCTGAAGCGTTTGGAAAACGGTCGTATCAAGGGCCGGAAAATGCGCGTGCGCTATGCATGAATTCGGCGGTTTATGCTCGGAAACCCCTTATTGAAAGATGCCATTTGCTTGCTCAGGGGGGCGGAAAACGGTAAATTACGCGGGATTTTGCCTCCCGAACGGGCCAGCATTACCTTAGCCTAAAGTCTAAGGCCTTTGATAATGCGGTTTTCGGGGAAATCAACGTTCAACACAGGTAGCTATTCGGTATGAGTGAGCTGATGTCACAAGCCGTCGATCTGATGGTCGCAGGCATGGGGTTTGTGTTCGTATTCCTGATTATTCTGGTATTCGCAACCCTGCTCATGTCCAAACTCATCCTTCGGCTCGGTCCTGACGAACCGGTCGCGCCGGCGAAAACTTCACGTGCAAAGCCTTCGGCATCTCCGTCGGTCGATCCTGACACCGCCGAAGCCATTAAAAAAGCGATTGCACAATTCCGGGCCCGCCACAAGAAGTGACCCGGAAGACAGATTAGAACCTTTAAACAGAAGGCTGACACGATGACTGACACAAAGAAACCGTTAGGGATTACGGACGTTATCCTGCGCGACGCACACCAGTCCCTGCTGGCGACTCGTATGCGCCTTGATGACATGCTGCCCATTGCCGAGAAACTCGACAAGGTTGGCTTCTGGTCCCTCGAATCCTGGGGCGGTGCCACATTTGATGCGTGTATCCGTTATCTGGGCGAAGACCCCTGGGAGCGCATCCGTGAACTGAAGAAGGCCATGCCAAATACCCAGCAGCAGATGCTGCTTCGTGGTCAGAACCTTCTGGGCTACCGGCACTACGCGGATGATGTGGTAGAGCGTTTCTGTGATCGTGCGGCTGAAAACGGCATCGACGTGTTCCGCATTTTCGATGCGATGAACGATCCGCGTAACCTGGACACTGCCATCAAGGCCGTGAAGAAAACCGGCAAGCATGCCCAGGGCACCATTGCCTATACCACCAGCCCGGTTCACACCATCGAGATGTGGGTCGACATGGCGAAAGAAGTGGCCAGCATGGGCGCCGACTCCATCGCTATCAAGGATATGGCCGGTATTCTCAAGCCCTACGTGGCCTTCGACCTGGTCAGCCGTCTGAAGAAAGAGCTGGATGTTCCGATTCACATGCAGTGCCACGCCACCACTGGCATGTCTACCGCAACCGCGATCAAGGCTGCGGAAGCCGGTATTGATAACGTGGATACTGCTATTTCCTCAATGAGCATGACCTACGGTCACTCGCCCACGGAAGCAGTGGTTGCGATTCTTGAGGGCACTGACCGGGATACCGGGCTGGATCTCAACCTGCTGGAAGAAATTGCCAGTTATTTCCGGGAAGTGCGCAAGAAATACGCCCGCTTTGAAGGTAGCCTGCGCGGCACCGATTCCCGCATCCTGATTGCCCAGGTGCCCGGTGGCATGCTGACCAACATGGAGAACCAGCTCAAGGAGCAGAACGCCAGCGACAAGTTCGATGAAGTTCTGGCCGAGATTCCGAAGGTCCGTGAGGATCTGGGCTTTATCCCGCTGGTGACCCCGACTTCACAGATTGTCGGCACCCAGGCGGTACTGAACGTGCTGACCGGTGAGCGTTACAAGTCCATCTCAAAGGAAACGTCTGCGATCCTGAAAGGCGAGTATGGTGCTGCCCCGGCTGAGTTCAACAAGGAACTGCAGGAGCGGGTGCTGGATGGCAAAGAGCCGGTAACCTGTCGCCCTGCGGACCTGCTGGATCCTGAAATGGACCGGCTGACCGAAGAGCTGGATAAGATTGCCGAAGAAAAAAGCATCAGGCTTTCCGAGAACAAGATTGATGATGTGCTGACCTACGCGCTGTTCCCCCAGATCGGTCTCAAGTTCCTGGAAAACCGCGACAATCCTGACGCTTTCGAGCCGGTTCCCACGGCTGATGTGGCTGTCTCCGCCCCTGCAAAGCAGGGTGGACCAGAGACCTACACGGTGGAAGTGAACGGCAAGAAGTACGTGGTTGCCGTGAATGAAGGTGGCGAGATCAGCCAGATTCAGGGCAGTGACGGTTCAACCTCCGGTGGCCAATCTGCAGCGCCAGCCGCGGCGCCTGCGCCTGGCGGCGGTGACCCGGTTCCGGCCCCATTGGGCGGTAACATTTTCAAGGTTCTGGTTTCGCCCGGCGAAGCCGTGGAAGAAGGCGATGTGCTGATTATTCTCGAAGCCATGAAAATGGAAACAGAAATCCGCGCACCGAAGGCCGGCACTATCGGCGACATTTTCATCAAGGTCGGTGATGCCGTGTCCGTTGGTGATGAAATGCTGACAATCGGATAAGGGCCAGCATTCCATGGAAAAGTTAATGACACTCTGGACAGGTAGTGGCCTGTTCAATCTCGAACTCGGCCAGGCGGTTATGATTGCTGTCGGCCTTCTTCTGCTGTTCCTTGCGATCCGCAAGGGCTTTGAGCCGTTGTTGCTGGTGCCAATTGGTTTCGGTGGCATTCTGGCGAACATTCCGGAGGCAGGGCTTGCCCTGTCGGCTGCGGAAAACGCTCTCCACTTTGCCAAGCCGCAGGTGTTAGCTGCGTTGGCGGGTACGCTGGATGTTGCCTACCAGGCTGGACAGACGGTAACCCCGGAAATCAAGGAAGCGTTCAAGGCTGCCTACAACGATGCCGGTTATTCAGCCATCAGTGCTGCGAATGCCATCGCACAGGACAATGGCTATGGCAACGGCATGCTCTATAACTTCTACACCGTGGTTATCGGCAGCACGGTTGGTCCGCTGCTGATCTTCATGGGTGTCGGTGCCATGACGGACTTCGGTCCATTGCTGGCAAACCCGAAGACATTGCTTCTGGGCGCTGCAGCTCAGTTCGGCATTTTCGGTACGGTGCTTGGTGCGGCTCTGCTTGACTGGCTTGGCATTCTTGAATTTACCATTCTGGAGGCGGCAGCCATCGGTATCATCGGTGGTGCGGACGGTCCGACCTCCATCTATGTATCCAGTGTTCTGGCGCCGCATCTGATTGGTGCGATTGCGGTCTCGGCCTACGCCTACATGGCTTTGGTGCCGATGATTCAGCCGCCCATCATGAAGGCTCTGACCAGCCAGAAAGAGCGCGCGATCAAGATGGAGCAGCTGCGCCCGGTGAGCAAGAAAGAGAAGATCATCTTCCCGCTGGTCGTACTGATTGCCGTGGTTCTGTTCCTGCCGGATGCGGCACCGCTGCTGGGCATGTTCTGCTTCGGTAACCTGATGCGCGAGTGTGGCGTGGTCGAGCGGTTGAGCGATACCGCCCAGAACGCCCTGATCAACATTGTGACCATCTTCCTGGGTCTGTCTGTCGGTTCAAAGCTGATTGCTGACAAGTTCCTGGATGGCCAGACTCTGGGTATTCTGGGCCTGGGCATTGTGGCCTTTGGTGTGGGCACGGCGTGTGGTGTTCTGATGGCAAAACTTATGAACGCGTTCACCAAAGAGCCCATCAACCCGCTGATCGGTTCCGCCGGTGTGTCTGCGGTGCCAATGGCAGCACGGGTATCCAACAAGGTCGGCCTGGAGGCGAATCCGCAGAACTTCCTGCTGATGCACGCTATGGGCCCGAACGTGGCCGGTGTTATCGGCTCTGCGGTGGCTGCCGGTGTGATGATCAAGCTGCTCGGCTGATCGTTTCTCTGAGCTACCAAAAACCCCGCCTTGGGCGGGGTTTTTTTGTGTTTAATGAAAATTCCTCGCATGAACCGGCAAGCTGTTAATCAAGTGACTAAGATCAGACAGCTTCCCAGCCATCACATGAACAATATCCCCCTGCCTTTCCAGCACACCCTTCACATGCAATAACCGCGCAGTCAGCAGCGGCTTGCGCTGCTTACGGGCCGTAGCCAGCCAGACCACCACATTCACGTTACCGGTTTCATCTTCCAGGGTGACGAAAGTAACGCCGGAGGCAGTCCCCGGGCGCTGCCGGCCGGTAACCAGCCCGGCCACCTGAACCGGAACGCCGGGTTTGATGTCTTTAAGCTGTTCTGACGTGTGACAAAAACGCAGGTGCCCCTGTTCACGAAGCAGGGCAAGGGGGTGTCGCTGCAATGTGAGTCCCTGGCTGGCGTAGTCGGCCAGTATATTCTGGCCTTCGGTGGGTTCGGGAAGCTGGTGGCAGATATCCGGGGCGTATGCGGGTGCCGCATCGGCTGCAAACAGGGCACTTGGCTGTTCATGGCCAAGCAGTTGCCAGTAGGCCTGATGGCGGTTGGCGGTAAAATCCGGCATGGCGTTGGCGCCGGCCAGTAATTCCAGGTCGCGCTGATTCAGGCCTGCAAGCCGTCGAATCTCGTCTGTGCTTTGATAGCCGCCGGCAGGCCTGTTCTGGAATAGTCGCTCTGCGCCTTCACCAGACAGCCCCTGAATCTGTCTTAGGCCCAGCCTCAGATGGCGATCCGGTCCCTCAAGTGTGTGGTCCGGCTGGCTGTGGTTCACGTCCGGTGAAAGAACCACCACATCATGGCGACGGGCGTCCTGTACCAGTTGGGACGCAGAATAGAAGCCCATGGGCTGGCTGTTCAGTAGCGCACAGTAAAACGCGGCCGGGTAGTGACGTTTGATCCAGGCTGAGACATACACCAGCAGGGCAAAGCTGGCAGCGTGGGATTCCGGGAAACCGTAGCCGCCAAAACCGCAGATCTGCTGGTACAGGCGTTCCGCGAATTCGGCGTCGTGACCCCGTTCGAGCATGCCGTCCATCAACTTTTCCCGGAAAGGCGTCAGGTCCCCGTGGGACTTCCAGGCGGCCATGGCACGCCTTAACTGGTCTGCTTCACCGGCAGAGAACCCGGCGGCCACCATGGCCAGTTTGATCACCTGCTCCTGAAAAATGGGGACTCCCAGCGTTCGCTCCAGAACACTGCGAATGGCGTCATTGGGATAGTCCACCGGCTCCAGGCCGTGCTTCCGGCGAAGGTAAGGGTGCACCATATCGCCCTGAATCGGGCCGGGCCGCACAATCGCCACTTCCACCACCAGGTCGTAATAGGTGGCAGGTTTCAGGCGCGGCAGCATGTTGATCTGGGCGCGGGATTCCACCTGGAAAACGCCAATGCTGTCGCCCTGCTGGAGCATCTGGTAGGTGGCCTTGTCTTCCTGGGGAACATCCTGAATGCGGAAGTCTTCGCCTCGCTGTTCACTGATCAGCTCCAGTGCCCGGCGTATGGCAGAGAGCATGCCGAGGGCAAGCACGTCGACTTTCATCAGGCCCAGGCTTTCCAGGTCGTCCTTGTCCCACTGGATGACCGTTCGGTCGGCCATGGCAGCGTTTTCCACCGGCACCAGATCAGCCAGGGGGCCGGCGCTGATGACAAATCCACCTACGTGCTGGGATAAATGCCGGGGGAAACCCAGCAGGGTATTCACCAGAATGAAAAACTGATCGGCGGTTTTGGGGTTCCGGGTCAGGTGTTTGTCCAGAATCTGCTGGCGCCAGTCAGTGGCTCTGTCGCGCCAGTCGATGCCATCCAGCAGCTGTTCTATCAGGGCAGGGTCGAAGCCCAGGGCCTTGCCGACATCGCGGATGGCGCTTTTGGGGCGATAGCGGATGACCGTCGCCGCCAGGGCAGCCCGCTCCCGGCCGTAACGCCGGTAGATATACTGGATGACTTCCTCGCGGCGCTGGTGCTCGAAATCCACGTCAATATCCGGCGGCTCGTTCCGGTCTCTGGAAATAAAACGCTCGAACAGCAGTTCCACCCGGGCCGGATTGACTTCGGTAATGCCCAGGCAATAGCACACCGCGGAATTGGCGGCCGAGCCGCGGCCCTGGCAGAGAATGCCCTGGCTGCGGGCAAAGGCAACGATGTCGTGGATGGTCAGAAAATAGTGCTCGTAAGCCATCTCGGAAATCAGGGCCAGTTCCTTGCGGATCAGGCCCTGGACTTTCAGGGGAGTACCCTCCGGGTAGCGCCGTTTTTCCCCCTCGCGGGTCAGCTGCTTCAGATAGCCGGCCGGTGTATCGCCTTCTGGCACCAGATCCGGCGGGTATTCGTAGCGAAGGCTGCCGGGCTCGAAGGTACATTGATTGGCAATGGTCACGGTTTCTTCCAGCCAGGCGGCAGGGAACAGTTTGGTCAGCACTGGCAATGGGCGCAGGTAACGCTCGCCATTCTGGAACAGGCAGTGGCCGGCCTGTTCCAGGGTGGTGTGATGGCGAAGGGCAGTCAGCACATCCTGCAACGGCTGCCTTTCCCGCTTATGCATGTGCACTTCACCCGTGGCGGTGATGGGGCAGCGCAGATGGTCGGCGAGCCAGCGAATCCTTTCCAGCTGCTGTTTTTCACCGGGCTCCAGGCAGCGGGACGCGGCAATCCAGAATCCCGGATCAAACAGACGATTCAGCCATTCGCCACAGGCCAGTGCCTGGTCGGCATCCGCTTCCGCGGGTGAGGGCGGCAGCCACAGGCAGAGACAGTCGCTCAGGCTGTGGGTTTCCACATCGGCTGCAAACAGCCGGAACTGCCCCTTATCCGCCCGGCGCCGGGCGGTAGTGATCAGCTGGCAGAGCTGGCCGTAGCCTTTCCGGGTTTTCGCCAGCAGAATAAAACAGGGGCTGGTCGCCCCGGGCGGTGCGTCTTCCAGCGTGAACCAGCTGCCGGTAATCAGCTTGATTGGCTGATCCCTGACCGCAGCCCACGCCCGGGGAATGCCCGCGACAGAGCAGGCATCGGTGATCGCCAGTGCCTGATACCCCAGCGCCAGTGCCCTTTCGGAGAGTTCGTGAGGGTGGGATGCGCCGGTCAGAAAGGTGAAGTTGCTGAAGCAGAAAAGCTCAGCGTAGGCGGCATTGTGCATCAGCCAAACCACCCATGCACAAACCAGCCGTCCCGGGCATCGTGAAACACCCAGGCCAGCTGGCCGGTGTGCAGTTGCGCAATATAGTAATCCCGGTGTACCCGCTGTCCGTCCCACCAGCCGCCGCTGATTCGCTCCGGCCCGGAAAACCAGGTGGTCGGCGGCTCTGTCAGGGGTTGTGGGCCTTTCAAAAGCCAGAGCGGCCGCCTTGGCAACTGGCCGGATTCAATGGGCGCCTGCCGGTGATTGCTCCGGATAACATCCGAAGCGGACCAGGCTCGTTCCGGACGATGGTCCGCCTGGGGTGAAAGTTGTCTCAGGGAATCACCGCCAAGCCTGGCCTGTAAGCGGCTGATCAGCGTATGCCAGGCTTCATTGAGGTCCTGTGTCTCCCCTAGCAGGTCTCGCTCACCCGGCGCTTCACGTGGAATAAAGCGGTTCACGGATAGAATGATTGCAATGACCGGCGCCCGCAGCGGGTGTTGCTCGAATCGTATCTGGGCCAGCTTGAGAAAGGTCTCGGCCCGATGTTCAGGGCCAGACGTGCGTATACGCAGTCGGGTGGACTCTTCATGGCGGTGTTGCAGTACCAGTAGCAGGCTGTCGGTATCCTGCTGCCGCCAGCAGAGATCGTCTTCCAGTTCCCGGAGTATGCGCTGAAGCGGGAACAGCAGCCCCTGGGAATGCTCGATTTCCTGCACAAAATCTGCCTGCTGGCGAAACCGATGGGGTGGTTGCCAGGCGGGTTGCGGGTCTGCTCGCGTACCCTGGATTTTCTGGGTACGGGCCAGCAGTTCCGGCGAAAGCCGTTTTGCCAGCTCCGCGGATGGCAGGGCGAACACCTCTCCAAGTGTGTTCAGCCCCAGGCGCTGGAGCCGGAGGCAGGATTGATCGTCAAAACCGGCATCGAACAGCGACAGCCGGCTCAGTGTGCGCATTATATGGCCGGTATCGGAGGTGCACTCGCCCTGGCCGGTACGGGCAATCAGGCGGGCAGCCAGTGGAGTGTGGCCGATGGCAATCCAGGCATTGAGCTGCCGCTCGTTCAGGCCCTGTTCCACCGTCTGCCAGACCGCAGGCAGGCCGCCATACAGCTTCTGCAGGCTGCCGATTTCAGCCAGCAGGCCATCCGGCGGCACCGGTACGATATAGGCGGCATAGCGATACAGCCAGCGGGCCTGATCTTCCAGGATTCGCGCTTCCTGTTGCTCGTCTGCCTGCACGATATGCAGTTCCGGACTCAGGCTCAGGGCGGTTTTCAGGCGCATACCCGCGCGTACGCCCTGGGCCTTTGCAGAAGGGCAGGCCTGGATAATTTTATGGCCAGCACCTTCCACAACCGCCAGGGCTCCCTGGTTTTCATGGGAACGGCGGAGGTGGTCCAGCAACAGGTGAGGGAAGTGCAGGTAAAGCCAGAGCATAGTGATATTAACGTCCGGAATCGGGCCAGGGCCCCTGAACTATCCGGGGTGCTTCGCAGAAAGACAGGTCGGCCCGATGACCCATGGTGAGCGAGCAGTGCTGGCCGGGCCAGCTCCCCCGACGCTTGATAATGTTGATGGTCAGGTTCTGGTGCTGGTCCGGCTCCAGATCAAGCCGCAGGGCTGCAGGGGAGTTCTGCCCGGCATAGCGGCGTTCCCGGAAAAGAACGCATACATTGCTGCCTGCTTCGGCTGCCAGCTGCAGGCGCCTGATGTCCCGGGACATCAGTTTGCCGGGCCAGGCCATGACCAGCCCGGTCACCGGTGAGCGCAGACAGTTTTCCAGTGTCCAGAGGAAATCGCTGTCGTCACGGGTATGAACCATAACAATCTGGTCCAGATCGATACCTTCCCTGGCCAGCGCCGGAGCATAGGGCGTATGGGGTGGGTTCAGCCAGAATACGGTTTTGCGGCTTGCGGTCAGCCTTTGCATCAGTGGCAGCAACAGGTGCAGTTCTCCGATGCCATGGGCGTCCAGCAGGCATTCGCTCAGCGCTCCCCGTGGCCAGCCAATGCCACCGAGCTGGTTGTCCAGCACCTGATAGCCGGTGGGCTCTGCTGGCTGTGTGCTCTGTTTGTGCCTGCGGCCCTGCCAGATGCGATCGTCCTGCATCAGCCTGTTCAGAATCTTGCTCATGGGAAATTCCAGAAGTACTGTTAAATATCGCTATGCTTGCTAACGCTGTTGGTACTCTTCGATAATACTGTATATACCACTGTATAAACAGTCCTTCTGTGGAGCGCAACGTGAAGAGAGCTGACGTGAATACCGCTGGACTTCTTTGCGAAACTGGCAGCGCTCGTACCCAAGCCTCGAATCAATCCCACCCTCTCTGAGCTACGAGATGTCGAATTTATTTACATACAACCACCAAAAGTCACTTTTGATATTATTTAACATATTGAACATAAATGAATATTCAAAGCTGGCTCGACAAATGCTTTTTGATTGGTAGTTGTCAAATCCCATTGACGACACCTCATTCGAAGGACAAGGAAAATGAAAACGATTGGTTCTATCACGGTAAGTTTGTTTTTGGCGAGCTTGTCCGCTAACGCTTTGGCTATCCCTACGACAGTCATTGGGGATACCTGTGGTGCGCCTGACCGCACAGCTACGTTTTCTGACGCAACCAGCTGTACCTACGAAGATGGTACAAACTTCAACACTGCAGTCAAAATCGACGGACTATTTGGTGGGTCATGGGTATCTGCTGGCGAGTTAACTGGAGCTGGCAGTAACAGTTTCTTCACCATCGGTGTAACCTCAGGCTCGTTTGGCAGCGTGCCGATCAACGGCACATGGGCAATTGCTGACAGTTTCTGGGACACCTACAGCGAAGCGGTTGTCTCCATGCATGTCGGTCAGGGCAATGGCGCACCAGACGCCTGGGCCTGGCAGATGACCTCCAACGCAGCCAGCGGAACCTGGAGTTATGCGTTAGTGTCTGGTGGTGGCGGCGGTTTGTCTAACATCAAACTGTTTGGCAGAGGAACGTCAGTAACTGTTCCTGAGCCAGGTAGCCTGGCCTTGCTAGGACTCGGCCTGATTGGCTTGATTGGAATGGCCAAACGAAAAGCCTGAGCTTCACCAGCTCTTCCGCAACGGCTCCTTCTGGAGCCGTTTTTGTTTTTGCTAAAAGCTCTTTGCTCGGGTTCAAGCGCCGGTTGATAAAGAAGCCGCTAGCACCCACCCTTGTATATGACTTGCAAAAGCAGACGGAAAAGGAGATTGAAATGAGCGATCTGTCGAAGCAACAGTGCGAGGCCTGCAGCCCCGATGCACCGAAAGCGACGGAAGAGGAAAAACAGTCGCTGGGCGCCAATGTTCCGGACTGGGAGATTGTGGAAGTTGACGGCGAGGAACAGTTAAAACGCACGTTCAAGCTCAAGAACTTTGCCCAGGCACAAGCGTTTACCAACAAGGTAGGGGATCTGGCGGAAGAAGTGGACCATCATCCGGTGATTATTCTTGAGTACGGGAAGGTGACGGTGCACTGGTGGAGTCATGAGATTCACGGGCTTCACAAAAATGATTTCATCATGGCGGCGCGAACGGATGAGGCGTTTAACGCATAGAACGCGACTGCAAATAAAATTTTGTGCATAAAATGCCCCGGGACCTTCCCGGGGCATTTTGCTTATCAGGGCATCTCTGAGGGACACTAATCGCCAGAATCCATCGTAGACTAAGGATGACCTTTCACTAACCCATGCGTTCGCGCATGCCGGAATCGGAGATAGCACTATGAGTGACAGCACCTACACGCCGCCCAGAGTCTGGAAATGGGATTCGGAAAGTGGCGGACGGTTTGCCAGCATCAATCGGCCGATCGCGGGCCCCACCCACGATAAAGAGTTGCCGGTGGGCGAGCACCCGTTCCAGCTGTACTCACTGGCCACTCCCAACGGCGTGAAAGTCACCATTCTGCTGGAGGAGTTGCTGGAAAAGGGTATTGCCGAAGCGGAATACGATGCCTGGCTGATCAAGATTCCGGACGGCGAGCAGTTCGGCAGTGGCTTTGTGGAGATCAACCCCAACTCCAAGATTCCGGCCATGGTGGACCAGAGCATCAAACCTTCCCTCAGAATTTTCGAATCCGGCTCGATGATGCTTTATCTGGCGGAGAAGTTCGGTGAGTTCCTGCCCAAAGACATTGCCGGCAGAACGGAAACACTGAACTGGCTGTTCTGGCAGATGGGCAGTGCGCCTTTCCTCGGCGGCGGCTTCGGGCATTTCTATGCCTACGCGCCGGAGAAGTACGAATACCCCATCAACCGGTACACCATGGAAGTAAAGCGTCAGCTGGACGTGCTGGATCGTCAGCTTGCCAACAACCGTTATATTGCCGGGGATGAGTACACCATTGCCGATATGGCCATCTGGCCCTGGTACGGCGCACTGGTGAAAAACCGGGTGTACGAGGCAGCGGAATTTCTGGAAGCCCACACCTACAAGAATGTCATGCGCTGGGCGGATGAAATAGGAACGCGGGCTGCTGTGAAACGCGGGGTGATGGTGAACCGTACCTGGGGTGAGCCGGAGAGACAGCTACACGAGCGGCATAACGCCAGTGATTTCGAAAACAAAACCCAGGATAAACTGGCCGCGGCACTCGGGTATTCGTAAGGAAAAATCATGGCAGATTCTGTGACCTGGCGGAAAGTGATACCGGCTTTCATAGTGGCACTGATCGTTGGCTCGGTACTTGGCAGTCTTATACAGACCCAGTTCAACCTGTATGCGCTACAAGCACTGGGGGTAGAGATCAGTCTGTGGACCCGGCTGGAAACCAGTGTCCAGGATCTGCTTAATTTTGCGCCTCTATACGCCATTCTGTTCGGGCTCAGTTTTCTGTGTTCCCAGGGGGTGGCATCTCTGGTCGTAAGGTTCACGGCCAAGGTTAGCCGGCTGTGGCTTTATCCACTCGCGGCTGCCATCGGGCTCTGGGTGACTCTGGTGCTGGTGAATACCCTGGCGCCAATGCCCACGCTTATTGCCGCCACACGCGGTTTTGCGGGCCTGATCTCGATGCTCCTGACTGCGGCGTTTGCGGGTTGGCTGTTTGCGCGTCTGGTGACTGGCACCCGCCGCCGCAATGGGTATTCTGCGATGCCGGTCATGTTGCTTGTCGTGGGCGCCGGCCTGGGCCTTCCGCAGTCGGAGACTGTGGCGGAAGAAGTGCCTGGCTATAAGGTGGAAACACTGGCTGCAGGCCTTGAGCACCCCTGGTCGCTGGCTTTCCTGCCAGATGGGCGGATGTTGGTGACCGAGCGGGCCGGCAGGCTGCGCCTGTTAGCGGCGGGTGGCGAGATGATGTCAGGCCCGCTGGAAGGCGTGCCGGAGGTGTTCGCCTCGGCCCAGGCAGGGCTGTTCGAGGTGCTCCCCGCGCCGGATTTCCAGCGCAGCAGAATGATCTATCTAAGTTATGCCTGCGGCACCATGGAGGCCAATCATACCTGTCTGGCCCGGGGGAAACTTGGGGAAGAAGGGCTGAGTGACGTTTCCGAGATTTTCCGGGTGCAGCCGGCCAAGGCGGGTAACGCCCACTACGGCGGACGCCTTGCCTGGTTGCCGGACAACACACTGGTGCTCACCCTTGGTGACGGCTTTGATTACCGGGAGCAGGCCCAGCGACGGCAAAACCATATTGGCAGCATTGTCCGCCTTAATCCCGATGGCAGTGTGCCCGCCGATAATCCCTACGCCGGAAGCGACCAGTATCAGGGCGAGATCTACAGCTATGGACACCGCAACGTGCAGGGGCTGGTCTACGATAGTGAACGGGACCTTCTGATTGCGCATGAGCACGGACCCCGCGGTGGCGACGAGATCAACATTATTCGGGCCGGTGCCAACTATGGGTGGCCTGTTGCCAGCTATGGGCTGGATTACACCGGCGCCCGTGTAACGCCCTATCAGGAGCGCGAAGGCATGGTGGGCCCGGTTCTGCACTGGACGCCGTCCATCGCGCCCTCCGGCATGACGGTTGTCAGCGGCGACCTGTTTCCCCAGTGGCGGGATGATCTGCTGATTGGCGGTCTGGTCACCCGGCAGGTCCATCGTGTCAGGCTTGAAAACGGCGAGGCAAAGCAGGTCGGCACCCTGTTTGGTGAGCTGGGTGAGCGTATCAGGGACGTGGAAACCGGCCCGGACGGGGCTATTTACCTGCTGACAGACAGCGCCGACGGGCGTGTGCTGCGGGTGACGCCGGAGTAGGGCAAACGTCTTGTCCGGTTTTACAGCAGAATCTGTATCTGGAAGCTATCATTAAGGATATGAATATCTGAAATCTGGCTCGTATGGAGGTTATCCCGTGACGAAACAGACAAAGAGTCAACCGCGTAACGTAGCCACCAAGCTGATCGAATCGCATCTGGTTTCCGGAAAGCTGAAACCCGGCGAGGAAATCGGGCTTGGCATTGACCAGTCACTGACCCAGGACGCCACCGGCACGCTTGTTATGCTGGAGCTCGAGGCTATGGGGCTGGACCAGGTCAAGACCGAGCTTTCCGCCCAGTACGTCGACCACAATCTGTTGCAGACGGACCACCGCAATCCCGACGACCATGTATTCCTGCGAAGCGCCTGCGAAAGGTTCGGAATCTGGTTCAGCCCGGCAGGCTCCGGTGTCAGTCATCCCGTCCATATGGAACGCTTTGGCAAGCCGGGCAAGACCCTTCTCGGTTCCGACAGCCACACCTGTGCTGCAGGCTCTCTGGGTATGCTGGCAATGGGCGCGGGCGGCCTGTCTGTGGCCATGGCCATGTGCGGCGAGCCCTTCTACCTGAATATGCCCCGGGTAATGGGGGTAAAGCTCACCGGAAAACTGCCGGACTGGGTGAGCGCAAAGGATGTGATTCTGGAAATGCTGCGTCGGCACGGGGTCAAGGGCGGCGCCGGGAAGATCATCGAATATTACGGGCCGGGCCTCAAAGAGCTTTCTGCCATGGATCGGCATGTAATCGCCAACATGGGCCAGGAAATGGGCCATACCGCCACGGTATTTCCGGCGGACGACGCCGTACGGGATTTTCTCAGGCAGCAAAATCGGGAAGAAGATTTCCAGAGACTGGAAGCCGACACTGGCGCCACCTACGACCTTCACGATGAGATCGACCTGAGCAAGCTGGAGCCTCTCATTGCGCTGCCAAGCAGCCCCGGCAAAGTGTTCCCGGTGAAAGAGGTGGCAGGCGAGCCCATCTACCAGGCCTACATAGGTTCGTCCGCGAACCCCGGTCTGCGTGATTTTGCGGTCCCGGCTTTAATGGTGAAAGGCCGCCAGGTTCATGAGCGGGTGTCGTTCGACATCAACCCCACCTCCCGTCAGGTTCTGGAAAACCTGGTAGAGCTCGGCCATCTGACGGATCTGCTCAGTGCCGGTGCGCGCCTGCATCAGACCGGTTGCAACGGCTGCATTGGCATGGGTCAGGCGCCGGCAACGGATCAGATCAGCCTGCGCACAGTACCCAGGAATTTTGCCGGCCGCTCGGGCACCAGCGAGGACAAGGTGTGCCTGTGTAGCCCGGAAACCGCCGCTGCTTCCGCATTGACAGGGGTGATTACCGATCCGCGGGATCTGGATATGGACTATCCGGTCTTCGACGACCGCAAGACCTTCTATGTGGAAGACCGGAACATTCGTCCCCCGGCCCGGCACCCCGAGCTGAGCATGGTTGAAAAAGGACCGAACATCAGCACCCTGCCGAGCTTTGATGGCCTTCCGGAGTCGCTGGACGCGCCAGTTCTGCTCAAAGTGGGTGACGATGTATCCACCGACGATATCCTGCCGGCCGGCTCCGAGATACTGCCGCTTCGCAGTAACATTCCGGCCATCAGCGAGTTCACCTATACCCGGCTGGACACGGGTTATCCGGAACGGGCCAAGCGTTACCAGGACAGTGGGTCGGTGATTGTCGGTGGTGACAACTACGGGCAGGGCTCAAGCCGGGAGCATGCGGCACTGGCTCCCCGCTATCTTGGCGTGCGGGTAGTGATTGCCAAGAGCTACTCGCGCATTCACTGGCAGAACCTGTGCAGCTTTGGTGTTCTGCCCCTGCGTTTCGCTGACCCCGAGACCTTTGACCGCATCGAGCAGGGGGACGGGCTGGTGTTTCAGGGACTGGTGGAAGCGCTGGAAGCCGGCGACAGAATCCTGGCCGAAAACAGCCGCTCGGGCGAGCGCCATGAGCTGACCCACGATCTCAGTGACCGGCAGGTTCGCATGATCATCGCGGGTGGTTTGCTGAACATGATGCGCGAGACGATAGCCGCCTGACCGGCGGCTGAAGTCCCTAGTTTCGTGGCCTGCGATCACCTTCCATGATCTTGGCCACGAACACCGCTTTGCCATAGGTCTCGAAGGACCATTTCATGGTGTCGGATAACACCCGCATCACCTCATCGTATTCCCCGAACATTTCCGTGCTCATGCGCCCGGGATAGATCTCCAGGCCACTTTTCTCCAGCTGTTCGATCAGGGCCCGGATGGGCGGTTTATAGTCGTCGGCGAGGGGGTAACAGCTCAACTGCACGGATAAATACATAAAACCTCCCGGGTCAGTGACCCATGGCTGATGATGTACTGCGGCGGGGGTCTGCACCGCCGTTCAGGGTGCCGTCGCTGTCGATCAGGATGCTCTGAATGGCACCCATGGCGCTCTTCTGAACCACCTTGTGGCCAATTCCTTCCAGAAGCTCAATGGTGTCAGGGCTGATGCCCTGCTCAATGCGGATTTCATCGGGCAGCCACTGGTGGTGGATTCTGGGAACGCTGACGGCAGATTGTATGTTCATGCCATGATCTATCACATTCAGCAGTACCTGCAAGGTGGTGGTAATAATCCTTGAACCGCCGGGGCTGCCGGCCACCAGATAGTTCCGCCCGTCCCGCCGGACAATCGTGGGGGACATGGAGCTGAGCATGCGTTTTTCCGGTGCAATCTTGTTGGCTTCGCCGCCAATCAGTCCGTAGGCATTGGGGACGCCGGGTTTGGCAGAGAAATCGTCCATCTCGTTATTCAGAAGAAAGCCCGCGCCGGCCACCGTTATGCCGGAACCGTAACTGAAGTTGATGGTGTAGGTGTTGGATACGGCGTTACCCCAGCGGTCCACGATGGAGAAGTGCGTGGTCTCCGGGCTCTCGAAAGCCGTCGGGTCGCCGGCACTGATATTTGTGGAAGGGCGGGCACGCTTCGGATCAATGCCATTACGGAGCTCTTCTGCATAGGCCTTGCTGGTCAGACCGGCAAGTGGCACTTCCACGAAATCGGTGTCTCCCAGAAACTTTGCCCGGTCGGCATAGGCCAGCTTCATGGCCTCGGCCATGTGATGAATCCCGGCCGCAGAATTAGGGCCCATGGCGGCGATCGGGTAGCCCTCAAGGATGTTAAGGATCTGGACAATGTGGGTGCCGCCGGAGGAGGGCGGTGACATGGAGTAGATGTCGTGGCCGCGATACGTGCCGTGAATGGGCTGACGCACGGCCGGCTCGTAGTTACGCAGGTCTTCCAGCGTGATCAGACCGTCGTGACGCTGCATTTCCGCGACAATCAGTTTTGCGGTTTTGCCTTCGTAGAAGTCATCAATGCCGTGAGTGGCTATCCGCTCAAGGGTATCGGCCAGATCCGGCTGAACAAAGCGTTCCCCCGGCTGCCAGGCAGTTCCGTCTTCCTTATAAAAGGTATCCAGGGTGGCGGGCCAGCGCGCCAGGCGTTCCCGGGCCTGCTCCAGGCCTTCGGTGAAACGGGCCGGTACGATAAAGCCGTCGCGGGCCAGACGAATGGCCGGTGCCAGTGCCTGCTTGAGTGTCAGGGTGCCATGCCTGTCCAGTGCCAGGGCCAGCCCCGCCACCGTGCCGGGGACGCCCGCTGCTTTGTGGGTGAAGCGGCTGCGGTTCTGAACCACATTGCCGTCCTCATCCTGGAACATGGTTTCAGTGGCGGCTGCCGGGGCTTTCTCGCGGTAATCAATCGCTTCCACTTCGCCGCCATCGCCCGGGGCATAGAGCATGAAACCACCGCCGCCAATGTTGCCGGAGCGGGGCTGGGTGACCGCCAGGGCAAATCCGGCGGTCACCGCGGCATCCACGGCATTGCCGCCCTGCTTCAAGACCTCAAGGGCGACTTCTGTCGCCAGGGTATGGCTGGTCACTACCATGCCGTGGCTGGCGGTGACCGGATGAAAGCGTTCGCCTTCCAGAATGGCCTGTGCTCCGGCCAGGGCTGACCCGCAGAGCAAGATGGTTGCCGCGATTAACTTGATCGCTGTTGAGCGGCCCGCTGAGGCTTTTACCGGCGTGACCCTTGGGGGGCGTCTGTCCATGCTGCTGTACCTCATTCTGCCTCGTTTCTGATGCTTAGATAAGCTATGATAGCCGGTCGATTTTAAGGGTGCCTGTTCAGGTGCCCGCTCTCCCAGATAAAGAGTAAGGAAAGGCTTAGATGGAGCACACCTATCGTCTTGTGATTTCATGCCCGGACCGGGTGGGAATCGTGGCCAAGGTCAGTAATTTCCTGTCGACCTATAATGGCTGGATTACTGAGGCGAGTCACCATGCCGACACCCACAGCGGCTGGTTTTTCATGCGTCACGAGATCAAGGCCAGTTCGATTCCCTTTGGCCTGGACCAGTTCCGCGCAGCCTTCGAGCCCATAGCTCGTGAATTCAGTATGGACTGGCATATCGCCGATTCGGCCAGGCCGAAGAAAGTGATTCTGATGTGCAGCAAGGAATCCCACTGCGTGGCGGATCTGCTCCACCGCTGGCACAGCGGCGAGATTAACGCCGAAATCGTGGCAGTGATTTCCAATCATGAAGATCTGCGGCGAATGGTGGAGTGGCACGATATTCCATACTATTGCCTGCCGGTGAACCAGAATAACCGTGACGAGGCATTCGGCGAGATTGACCGGCTGATCGAGCATCACGAAACCGATGTGGTGGTGCTGGCCCGTTACATGCAGATACTGCCAGCCAGCCTGTGTGAGAAATACGCGGGCAAGATCATCAATATTCACCACAGCTTCCTGCCGTCCTTCGCCGGCGCCCGGCCCTACCATCAGGCCTACAGCCGTGGTGTAAAGCTGATTGGCGCCACCTGTCACTACGTGACCCAGGATCTGGACGAAGGCCCCATTATCGAGCAGGACGTTATCCGCATCAGCCACAGCGACTCCATCGAGGACATGGTGCGCCTGGGCAAGGATGTGGAGAAAAGCGTGTTGTCCCGCGGGCTCAGGGCGCACATTGAAGACCGTGTGATCACCTATGAAAACAAGACGGTCGTTTTTGACTGACTTTTGACCGACCACGCAACCCATATAGCCCGCTAAGGGATTGAATGTGGTAGTATTGGCGGTTTGTTAAAGAATAACTATGGGGCCTGTTAAGCGGTCCTGAAACGACTTCCAGCAAATGCAAAGGAACCTTTCTCGATGGGTGAACTAGCCAAAGAGATCCTGCCGGTAAATATTGAAGACGAACTGAAACAGTCCTACCTCGATTACGCCATGAGCGTTATCGTCGGCCGAGCGCTTCCGGATGTGCGGGACGGCCTCAAGCCGGTGCATCGTCGTGTGCTGTTCGCCATGTCCGAGCTTAACAACGACTGGAACAAGGCTTACAAGAAATCCGCCCGTGTGGTGGGTGACGTGATTGGTAAATACCATCCCCACGGCGACTCCGCGGTCTACGACACCATCGTTCGTATGGCCCAGCCTTTTTCCCTCAGGTATCCGCTGGTCGACGGTCAGGGTAACTTCGGTTCCATCGACGGCGATAACGCAGCCGCCATGCGTTACACCGAAATCCGCATGGAAAAGATTGCCCATTCGCTGCTGGCGGATCTGGACAAGGAAACCGTTGACTACGTTCCCAACTACGACGGCACCGAACAGATTCCCGATGTGCTGCCGACGCGGATTCCCAACCTGCTGGTAAACGGCTCTTCCGGCATTGCGGTGGGTATGGCGACCAATATTCCGCCCCATAACCTGACCGAGATCGTGAACGGCTGCCTCGCGCTGATCGACAGTCCGGATCTGACCGTCGACGAACTGATGGAATACATTCCCGGCCCGGATTTCCCCACAGAGGCCATCATTAATGGCCGTGCCGGCATTGTCGAAGCCTACCGTACTGGCCGTGGTCGCATTTATATCCGCGCCCGCCACGAAATCGAGCACGATAACAAGACCAATCGCGACGCCATCATCATTACCGAGCTGCCGTATCAGCTCAACAAGGCCCGTCTGATCGAGAAGATTGCAGAGCTGGTCAAAGAGAAGCGTCTTGAGGGCATTTCCGAGCTGCGGGACGAGTCCAACAAGGAAGGTATCCGGGTAGTGATCGAGCTGCGCCGTGGTGAAAACCCGGACGTGGTGGTCAACAACCTGTTTGCCCATACCCAGTTGCAAACCGTGTTCGGTATCAACATGGTCGCCCTGATCAACGGCGAGCCCAAGATCCTGAACCTCAAGCAGATGCTGGATGCGTTCATCCGCCATCGCCGGGAAGTGGTTACCCGCCGCACCATCTACGAGCTGCGCAAGGCCCGTGAGCGCGGCCATATCCTGGAAGGCCTGACCGTTGCGCTGGCGAATATCGATGAGATCATCGCGCTGATCAAATCCTCGCCGGCCGCTGCGGAAGCCAAGGAAAAACTGATGGCCCAGGGCTGGTCCCCGGGGGATGTACTGGCCATGCTGGAGCGGGCCGGTGAAGACGCCTGCCGCCCGGATGATTTGCCGGAAGTCTTCGGCTTGCGCAACGGTCTTTACCATCTGTCACCGGAACAGGCCCAGGCCATTCTGGATCTGCGTCTGCACCGCTTGACCGGCCTTGAAACCGAAAAGCTGCAGAACGAGTACAAGGACATTCTGGAGAAGATCGCGGAACTGCTGGAAATTCTGGGCAACCCGGACCGCCTGATGGAGGTCATACGTGAAGAACTGGAGGCCGTCGTTACTGAATTCGGCGACAAGCGCCTGACTGAAATCACCAGCTCCAAACGGGACCTGACCATCGCCGATCTGATCGACGAGGAAGATCTGGTGGTAACCATCTCCCATGGTGGTTATGCCAAGACCCAGGCGGTGGAAGATTACCAGGCCCAGCGCCGTGGTGGCCGCGGCAAGGCGGCAACGTCCATGAAGGACGAGGACTTTGTCGAGAAACTGCTGGTAGCCAACTCCCACGATACCATTCTGTGTTTCTCTAACCGCGGCAAGGTCTACTGGTTGCGGGTGTTCGAGATCCCCCGTGCCAGCCGTGCGTCCCGTGGTCGTCCGATGGTGAATATCCTGCCGCTGGAAGAGGGTGAACGCATCACGTCCTTCCTGCCCGTCCGGGATTATCCGGAAGACCAGTACGTGCTGATGGCTACGTCCGCGGGTGTCGTGAAGAAAACACCGCTGCCGAACTTTTCCCGCCCCCGTAGCAGTGGCCTGATCGCATTGAATCTCGATGAAGGTGACACCCTGATCGGCACCGCTATCACCAAGGGTGATGCCGAGGTCATGCTGTTCTCCACCGCTGGCAAAGCTGTACGCTTTAATGAAGAAGCCGTGCGTCCGATGAGCCGCACCGCGCGTGGTGTGCGTGGTATCAGAATGCCGGAAGGACACCATGTCGTTTCACTGATTATTCCGCAGGAGAATACAGTCCTGTTGACGGCCAGTGAGAACGGCTATGGCAAGCGCACCAATTTCGATGAGTTCCCCACCTACAGCCGCGGAAGCCAGGGCGTTATTGCAATGCAATGCTCTGAGCGCAACGGCAACCTGGTGACTGCGCTGCAGTTGTGGGAAGGCGACGAAATGATGCTGATCTCTGACAAGGGCACGCTGGTCAGAACCCGGACCGATGAAGTTTCGGTACTGAGCCGGAATACGCAGGGTGTTCGGTTGATCAAGTTAAGCCAGGAAGATGAGCGCCTGGTCGGCGTTGAGCGAATTGCTGAAACTGACGACGACGATCTGGACGAGGCTGAAACGGTGGAGGGCGCTCAAGCCGTAGATGGCGCTGAAACGTCAGAGGGCCCAGAAAGCTCTTCCGCTGATGATGCAAATGGTGAGGACAATGACCAGGGCGTATAACTTTTGTGCCGGCCCCGCAACCCTGCCTGAGGAAGTCCTCCGGCAGGCGCGGGACGAAATGCTCGACTGGCAGGGTACGGGCATGTCGGTGATGGAAATGAGCCATCGCAGCGACGAGTTTGTCAGTATCGCCGAAACCGCCGAGCAGGACCTGCGGGAACTGGCCGGCGTATCCGATGATTACGCCGTGCTGTTCATGCAGGGTGGGGCATCCAGCCAGTTCGCCACGGTTCCACTGAACCTGATGGGTGCTGACGGGGTCGCCGATTACGTCAATACCGGCATCTGGTCGAAAAAGGCGATCGCAGAGGCCAGTCGTTACGGCCGGGTAAACGTCGCTGCCAGCACTGAGGACGGCGGTTTTACCTCCGTTCCGGATCAGGCGGAGTGGCGGACGTCGCCGGAGGCGGATTACCTGCATTACACGCCCAATGAAACCATTGGGGGGTTGGAGTTTGATTTCGTGCCGGACACCGGTTCCGTGCCCCTGGTGGCGGATATGTCCTCCAACATGCTGTCGCGGCCCGTGGACGTCTCGAAATTCGGGCTGATCTACGCTGGTGCCCAGAAGAATATCGGTCCCTCTGGCCTGGTGGTTGTCATTATCCGCAAGGACCTGCTGGGCAAAGCCCGCAAGGAAACTCCCACCATGATGAACTATCAGGTGATGGCGGATAACGCTTCCATGTTCAATACGCCTGCTACTTATTCCTGGTATCTGGCAGGGCTTGTGTTCAAGTGGCTGAAAGCCCAGGGCGGCGTGGAAGCCATGGGCCGGATAAATCATCGCAAAGCCCAGAAGCTCTATGACTTCGTGGATGCCAGTGATTTCTACGCCAACCCGATCGCGCCGCGCTTCCGCTCGTGGATGAACGTACCTTTCACCCTGGCAGACGACGCGCTGAACAACGACTTCCTCGCCGGAGCCACCGCCCGGTCGTTGCTGAACCTGAAGGGGCATCGCTCCGTGGGTGGCATGAGGGCCAGCCTATACAACGCCATGCCTGAAGCCGGGGTGGATGCCCTGATTGGCTACATGGCGGAATTTGCCCGGGAGCGTGGCTGATCATGAGTGACGAACAGGCCCGGCTGGGCCAGCTAAGGGAAGAAATCGACCGGCTGGATCAGGAGATCATGGATCGCATCAGCCGCCGGGCCCAGTGCGCCCAGGAAGTGGCCAGGGTCAAGATGGAAGCGAATCCCGGTGAAGACGTGTTTTTCTATCGTCCGGAGCGGGAAGCCCAGGTGCTGCGGCGGATCAAGGGCAACAACCCCGGCCCCTTGTCCGGCGAGGAAATGGCGCGCCTGTTCCGCGAGATCATGTCCGCCTGCCTGGCCCTTGAAAAGCCAATGCACATCGCGTTTCTGGGGCCGATCGGCACCTTTACCCAGGCAGCTGCGCTAAAGCATTTCGGCCATTCCGTGGTAAGCGTACCGCTGCCGGCAATTGACGCGGTCTTTCGCGAGGTGGAGTCCGGCGCCGCCCACTATGGGGTGGTGCCAGTGGAGAACTCCACCGAGGGTATGATCAACCACACCCTGGACATGTTCATGTCTTCGCCGCTGAAAATCTGTGGCGAGGTTCAGCTGCGTATTCACCATCACCTGCTGGTGTCGCCGAAGCACCAGGATCAGGAGATCGTGCGCATCTACTCGCACCAGCAGTCCTTTGCCCAATGCCGCCAGTGGCTGGATACGCACCGCCATGGTGTCGAGCGGGTTACGGTCAGCAGTAACGCCGAAGCGGCACGCCGTGCGGCGCAGGAGCCGGGGACAGCGGCCATTGCCGGCGATATGGCCGCAGAGCTCTATGGTCTGGATATGATTGCCTCCAGCATTGAAGACCGGCCGGACAACACCACCCGCTTCCTCATTATCGGGCGGGAGGAAGTGCCCGTCAGTGGTCACGATAAATCGTCCATTCTGGTGTCCATGCGGAACAAGCCGGGCGCGCTCTATCAGCTGCTTGAGCCTTTCCATAAACACGGGCTGAGTCTGACACGGATTGAAACTCGCCCCTCACCCAGCGGCACCTGGGCCTATGTGTTCTATATCGATTTTGAAGGCCACTATGAAGATGAGCAGGTAAGCCTGGTACTGAAAGAGATAGACGAAGAAGCCGTTGAACTGAAACGCCTGGGCTCTTACCCCATCGGGGTCCTGTAACCGGGCGATTGCTTACAGAGGTTGGCCAGATGCAGACAGATTTTGAAAGCCTTGCGGTTAAGGGTGTTCAGGCGCTGTCGCCTTATCAGCCTGGGAAACCCATTGATGAGCTGGCCCGGGAACTGGGTCTGGACCCGGCGTCCATTGTAAAGCTGGCCAGCAATGAAAACCCGCTGGGTCCCAGCCCGAAAGCTCTGGCCGCCGTCCAGAAAACCCTGGCAGATCTGTGCCGGTACCCGGACGGCAATGGCTACAACCTGAAGCAGGCCCTTTCCCGGCGCTATGGTATTCGACCCGAACAGATCACCCTGGGAAACGGCTCCAACGATGTGTTGGAAGTCATTACCCGCTGTTTTGCCGCCCCCGGTGATCAGGTGGTCTACTCGCAATATGCGTTTGCGGTCTATCCGCTGGTCACCCAGGCCATCGGCGCCACCGGTGTGGCCGTGCCGGCCAAAGACTATGGTCACGATCTGAATGCTATGGCGAGCGCTATCACCGAACAAACCAGGCTGGTGTTCGTTGCCAATCCAAATAACCCCACGGGCACGGTCCATGGTGCCGGTGCCATCGAGGCTTTTCTTGACCGGGTGCCGGCGCGGGTCCTGGTGGTTCTGGATGAAGCCTATTGCGAATACCTGCAGGGCGGGGACTCGTTGGATGGTCTTTCACTGCTTGACCGCTATCCCAACCTGATTGTTACCCGGACCTTTTCCAAGGCCTGGGGCCTGGCAGCACTGAGAGTGGGTTACAGCGTAAGTTCTCCAGAAATTGCCAATGTTCTCAATCGGGTGCGGCAGCCTTTTAATGTGGACTCCATCGCAATGGCTGCTGCGACAGCGGTGCTGGGCGATGAAGATTACCTGCGCCGTTCCTGTGAGGTCAACGCAAAAGGGACGCGCCAACTGGAATCTGCATTCAGGGAGATGAACCTCGCCTACATACCGTCTGCGGGCAACTTCATCAGCGTGGACGTGGGCGATCAGGCCCCACAGGTCAACCAGTCATTGCTGGAGCAGGGTGTGATTGTGCGGCCTATTGGTGGCTATGGGTTGCCCCGACATCTGCGGGTCTCCATCGGTTTGCCAGAGGAGAACCAGCGCTTTATCGAGGCGCTGGCCCGGACGATGCAAACAATCGGTGCGAATGCCACCGACAGGGCGGGTGCCTGAATGCCGGACGGTCAACCTTTATTCAAGCGTGTCGCCATCATTGGTCTTGGCCTGATCGGTGGGTCGCTGGCGGCGGCTATCCGGGCGAACGGCCTGGCGCAGGTGGTGGTCGGAACCGACAAACGACCGGAAGAGCTCGAGCTTGGTAAAGAGCTTGGCGTGATTGATGAGATTGCCACTTCGGTTGAGGAGGCGGTGAGGGGCGCCGATCTGGTGGTGCTGGCTGTGCCGGTGAAGGCCACCCGGATGGTGCTGGAGCAGGTGCGAACCTTTATCAGCGACGACGTCATACTGACCGACGTTGGCAGTACCAAAACCAGTTTTGTAGAAGACGTAAAAGCGGTTTTCGGTAACCTGCCGAGCAAAGTCATTCCCGGGCACCCGATTGCCGGTTCCGAGAAAAGCGGGATCAGGGCGGCCAATCCGGAGCTGTTCAGGCATCACAAGGTCATCCTGACGCCGGCAGACGCCGTGGAAGACGCTGATGTTGCCCGCCTTAAAGCGCTCTGGGAAGGCTGTGGTGCCACCGTGCTGACCATGTCGGTGACCTATCATGATGAAGTGCTGGCAGCCACCAGCCATCTTCCTCACCTGATCGCGTTCTCACTGGTGGATACCCTGGCGGGTGAGGATGAGAATCTCGACATCTTCCGCTATGCGGCGGGCGGTTTCCGGGATTTTACCCGCATCGCGGCCAGTGATCCGGTGATGTGGCACGATATCTTTCTGTCCAACCGGGACGCCGTGCTAAGGGTAATCGACCATTTCAGCCATGACCTGGATCGGCTACGCACCGCCATTGCCGATCAGGACAGTGCGACTCTGCTGCAGGTTTTCAGCCGTGCCAAAGCGGCACGGGAACATTTTTCCAAGATGCTTTCAGGGCAGGCTTACGTGACAAAGAACTCTCAGAAACAGGTAAGGTTCCGGCTTCAGCCGGGAGGCCAGGTAACGGGCGATATCCGTGTGCCGGGTGATAAATCCATTTCCCATCGTTCCATCATGCTGGGCGCGCTTGCCGAGGGTGTGACCGAAGTAAAAGGGTTTCTGGAAGGTGAGGACAGCCTCGCAACACTCCAGGCATTCCGGGATATGGGCGTCACCATCGAAGGCCCGAATGACGGCTATGTAAAAATTTACGGCGTTGGAATCCATGGGCTCCAGGCGCCCCGTGGCCCGCTCTATCTCGGCAATTCCGGAACCGCCATGCGGTTGTTTTCCGGGCTTCTGGCAGCCCAGGCGTTTGATTCCGAGCTGACCGGCGATGAAAGCCTCTCAAAGCGGCCCATGGGTCGGGTGGCTGATCCGTTGCGTGCCATGGGCGCGGTCATTGAAACCGCTGAGGGCGGCCGGCCACCGCTTAAAATTCGCGGTGGACAAACCCTTACCGGTATTCACTATGACATGCCCGTTGCCAGTGCCCAGGTGAAATCCTGCCTGTTGCTTGCTGGGCTCTATGCCGATGGCCTGACCTCCGTGACCGAGCCCGCACCCACAAGGGATCACACCGAAAGAATGCTGGAAGGGTTTGGCTATCACGTTCATCGGGATACCTCCACGTCCAGTGTGGCCGGTGGTGGTAAGCTGACGGCAAGCGCCATCGATGTGCCTGCCGATATTTCGTCGGCGGCGTTCTTCCTGGTAGCGGCCAGTATTGCTCCCGACTCAGATCTCGTGCTCCGTCACGTGGGTATGAACCCCACCCGCATCGGCGTTATCAATATCCTGCGCAGGATGGGCGCAAATATTGATGTTCTGGATGAGCGGGTAATTGGTGGTGAGCCGGTGGCCGATCTGCGGGTGCGCTCGGCGCAGCTGTCTGGTATCGATATTCCGGAAGACCAGGTGCCCCTGGCCATTGACGAGTTTCCGGTGCTGTTTATAGCTGCCGTCTGCGCCAACGGCAGGACCGTGCTTCGCGGCGCCGAAGAGCTGCGGGTCAAAGAGAGCGACCGTATTCAGGTGATGGCCGACGGACTGGAAGCGATAGGCGTGCAGACCACGGTAACTCCGGACGGCATCGTGATTGATGGCGGCCAGCAGATGAAAGAGGGCGTGGTGGACAGCCATGGTGACCACCGTATTGCCATGGCATTTTCTGTGGCGTCGTTAAGGGCCAGCGGGCCGATCGAAGTGACGGACTGTGCCAATGTCGCGACCTCCTTCCCGCGGTTTGTCGAGCTGGCCCGTCGTACCGGCATCAGGATTGATGCTGAGGGAGACGAATGATGGGCAGTGCCGACATTCCGGTGATTACCGTGGACGGCCCCGGCGGGTCCGGCAAAGGGACGGTTACCCAGATGCTGGCACGAAAGCTGGGCTGGCACCTGCTGGACAGTGGTGCTCTGTATCGTCTGACGGCACTGGCGGCCATGCGCCAGAACGTGCCGCTGGATGATGAGCCGGCATTGGTGAAAGTAGCGATCGGTCTGGATGTGGCATTCGAGCCCACGCCGCCGGGTGAGCCGGTCAGCGTGCTGCTTGCCGGAGATGACGTCACGGCGGAAATCCGAACCGAAGCCTGCGGCGACAACGCCTCGAAAGTGGCTGTTATTCAGCCAGTGCGGGACGCGCTGTTGCAGCGCCAGCGGGATTTTCGGGTGGCTCCGGGTCTGGTGGCGGATGGTCGCGATATGGGCACAGTCGTCTTTCCCGATGCGCCGGTCAAAATTTTCCTCACCGCCAGTGCCGAGGAAAGGGCGCAAAGACGTTACAGCCAGTTGAAGGACGCTGGGGTCGATGTTAATATTGACGCCCTTTTAGAGGAGATACGGGTGCGAGACGAGCGGGATATGAACCGCGAAGCCGCCCCGCTTAAGCCTGCTGACGATGCGCAAGTCATTGATTCCACAGGTTTAAGCATAGAAGAGGTGTTAGACAGGTGCATGGCCGTAGCAGGCCAGGCCTGACTACACCTTTTTGTCGTTGAAATTCCGGATTTGGCGTTATCGGCCAGCCACTGGCTAAATCCGGATCAAAACTCACAGACCGTGTTGCTGGTAATGCGGAGAAACTTGCGTTGATCACATAGGACACATAATGAGCGAGAGCTTTGCGGATCTTTTTGAAGAAAGCCTAAAAGAAATTGACATGCAACCAGGTTCCATCGTCCAGGGAACCGTTGTAGACGTCGATAACGACTGGGTCACCGTTAACGCCGGACTGAAGTCCGAGGGCGTTATCCCCGCCTCCCAGTTTCTCAATGAAAAAGGCGAGTTGGAAATCAAGATCGGCGATACCGTCGATGTGGCTCTTGACGCTGTTGAAGATGGCTTTGGTGAGACCCGTCTGTCTCGCGAGAAAGCCAAACGCGCCGAGGCCTGGAAGGTACTGGAGAAGTCCTTCGAAGCAGAAGAAGTGGTCAAGGGTATTATCAATGGCAAGGTCAAGGGTGGTTTCACCGTCGATCTGGCTGGTATCCGCGCCTTCCTGCCCGGTTCTCTGGTAGACGTTCGTCCGGTCCGTGACACCGCGCACCTGGAGAACAAAGAACTCGAATTCAAGGTTATCAAGCTCGACCAGAAGCGTAATAACGTGGTTGTTTCCCGCCGCGCCGTTCTGGAAGCTGAAAACAGCGCCGAGCGTGAAGCTCTGCTCGAAACCCTCACCGAGGGCATGGAAATCAAGGGTATCGTCAAGAACCTGACCGACTACGGCGCGTTCGTGGATCTGGGCGGTGTTGACGGCCTGCTGCACATTACCGACATGGCCTGGAAGCGCATCAAGCATCCGAGCGAAATCGTTAATGTGGGCGACGAGATCAGCGTCAAGGTTCTGAAGTTCGACCGTGAGCGCAACCGCGTATCACTGGGTCTGAAACAGCTGGGCGAAGATCCGTGGGTCGATATCAAGGGTCGTTACCCGGAAGGCACCAAGGTTACTGCACGTGTAACCAACCTGACCGACTACGGCTGCTTTGCCGAGCTGGAAGAGGGTGTCGAAGGCCTGGTTCACGTTTCCGAAATGGACTGGACCAACAAGAACATCCACCCCTCCAAAGTTGTTCAGGTTGGCGACGAAGTGGGCGTGATGATTCTGGATATCGACGAAGAGCGTCGTCGTATCTCCCTGGGTATCAAGCAGTGCGTGTCCAACCCCTGGGAAGATTTCTCCAGCCGCTTCAACAAGGGCGACCGTATCTCCGGCAAGATCAAGTCAATCACTGACTTCGGTATCTTCATCGGCCTGGACGGTGGAATCGATGGTCTGGTTCACCTGTCAGACATCAGCTGGAACGAGACTGGCGAAGAAGCCGTTCGCGAATACAAGAAGGGCGACGAAGTTGAAACCGTCATCCTGTCTGTTGATCCCGAGCGTGAGCGCATCTCACTGGGCATCAAGCAGCTTGAAAGCGATCCGTTTGCCGAGTTTGTTCAGTTGAACGACAAGGGCTCGATTGTGAAGGGTACGGTTTCTGCCATTGATGCCAAGGCAGCTACCATCACCCTGAATGATGAAGTTGAAGCTGTACTGAAAGCCTCTGAAATCAGCCGTGATCGCGTTGAAGACGCGCGTAACGCCCTGAACGAAGGCGATGAAGTAGAAGCGAAGATCATCAGCATTGATCGTAAGAATCGCGTGATTAACCTGTCCGTCAAGTCGAAAGACGTTGAAGACGACAAGCAGGCAATCGAAGGCGTTCGTGCGAAGGCTGCAGAAACCGGTTCAGGTGCCACCACCATTGGTGACCTGATTAAGGAACAGATGCAGCAGAAAAACGCCAACAAGGAATAAACTTTCCGATTGGTATGAAAAAACGGGCTCTAAGAGCCCGTTTTTTTTGTGTTTTTTTTGGGTTTGGCTAAACTAGGAGTCATGGCGCTGAAAACCGGCTGTCCAACAATAATGTGAAGAGAGAATAGCCCCATGACAAAATCTGAACTGGTTGAGCTCATTGCGTCCAAGCAGACCCAGCTTTCAGTGAAGGATGTGGAACTGGCTGTGAAAACTGTCATCGAGCATATGTCTCAGTCCCTCGCCGATGGCCAGAGAATTGAAATTCGCGGCTTTGGTAGTTTCTCACTGCATCATCGCGCAGCAAGAACCGGCCGAAACCCCAAAACCGGTGAAGCCGTTCAGTTACCCGCGAAGTTTGTACCGCATTTCAAACCAGGCAAGGAACTGCGCGAGCAGGTCAACGACAGCCTCAAGAAAGGCTTTTGATTCTATAAGTGGTTCAGGGATTGTTTTTAACCCGGGCCTGATTGTTTTTCAGGTTCACTTGGAGCTTTATCACTATGGCCGGATTCAAGAAGGTCCTCCTTATTTTGCTGGTGCTTTTTCTGGTCCTGGTCGCACTTGTCTTTTCTCTGAATAACCAAACCACAGTCTCCCTTAATTTCCTGCTTTTTCAGACCCAGCCGCACGGCGTGGCCGTCTGGATTATCATGGCGTTTGTGATTGGCGCGCTGATCGGGGTGCTGATAACAATGCTTGCGACCGTGCGTACTTCGGTTTCCCGCCGACACCTGGAAAAACGGCTTGCTCATACCGAGCAGGCACTGGAGAAATCGAGAGCTCAGAACGACCGGACGCTTTAATGGATATGGTGCTTCAATGGTTGCTGCTGACCATCGCGGTAGCAGCCGGCTGGTTTGTGGGCCGGATGGGTGGCAGCAAAGACCGCTCAAAGGTTCCCATTTCTGACGAGGATTCGGTCAGGGATCGGCTTCAGTTTCTGTTTACCAACTACTCGGATCAGGCGGTCGAGAATTTCGTTCAGTCCCTCGCCGTTAACCGGGACACGGTCGGCCTCCACCTTTCAATTGGTGCACATTTTCGTCACAAGGGCGAGACCGACCGCGCCATCCTGATTCACCAAAACCTCCTTGCACGCCCCGAGCTTCCGCCCCGCTACTCCCATCAGGTCACCTACGAGCTCGCTGTCGACTATCTAAACGCCGGCCTTCTCGACCGTGCTGAAGCACTGCTACATCAACTGATGGGCGATCGTGAATACGGCCGCAAAGCGTCGGTCCAGTTGATTGAGCTCTATCAGCAGGAAAAGGAGTGGAGCAAAGCCGCCCAGGTCGCCCATACTCTGACTACGGGCGAACATGACGGCACCATGTTCAAGGTTCTGGCTTACATTACCTGCGAGCTTTCCGAGGAAGCCCTGAAGCAGGATGACCGCTGGCAGGCACAGAAGCTGGCAAAGGAAGCGCTGGATTTCGATCGGTCCTGCGTTCGTGCCACCTTTATTCTGATGCGGCTTCTGATTCGCCAGGGCAGCTACAAAGAGGCGGCGAGTCAAAGCCTGAAGGTTTTTGAGCAGAACCCGGATTTCGGGCCGGAAGCTGTCGACCGACTGCTTAAGCTCGAGAGAGAGCATGGTGACGTGGGACGGCTCAGCAAAAAGCTGGGCAAGCTTTATGAATCCTGGCCCAGCACCAGTCTGTTGCTTGGCCTGGTTGAGGCCGTTGAACGCACGTCCGGCAGAATGGCCGCAATCGAGCTGTTGCGCCGGGAACTGGAGCTGCGCCCCAGTGTCCGTGGTCTTCTGCGGCTGGTTGCCCTGGCCGGCTATGAAAAGGGCATGAGCACCGATGAAGAGCGCCTTGTCAGCCGCATTGGTAACATGATGCTGGCCAATCGCCCGGTCTACCGCTGCGTAAACTGTGGCTTCTCGGGCCAGCAACTGCACTGGCTGTGCCCCAGCTGCAAGCAATGGGAAACCGTTCGCCCCATACAGGGCGTGGAAGCCGAATAACCGAACCGCAACTGATTGCAGGAACCTCCGTGTCGAAAACTGATAACCCGCGCATTATCGTCGCCCTGGATTTCCCCTCCGACAAACCGGCGTTGGCGCTGGTTGACCAGCTTGATCCGTCAAAATGCCGCCTGAAAGTGGGCAAGGAATTGTTTACCCGCTCGGGGCCGGAGCTGGTTCGCGCACTTCAGGGCCGGGGCTTTGAGGTCTTTCTGGATCTGAAATTCCATGACATTCCCAATACTACGGCAGCAGCTGTCGCTGCCGCGGCGGATCTGGGCGTGTGGATGGTGAACGTTCATGCGTCCGGCGGCGAGAAAATGATGACCGCCTGCCGGGAACGACTGGAAACTTTTGGTGAGAGCCGTCCGTTGTTGATCGCGGTCACCGTGCTGACCAGCATGGGTGCGGATGACCTGTCGGGTATCGGCATCTCCGGCACCCCACAGGCCCAGGTGTCGCGCCTCGCAACCCTGACCCGCAACTGCGGCCTGGATGGCGTGGTGTGCTCGGCACAGGAGGCTCTGGGATTAAAAGTAGAGCAGGGCGCCGAGTTCAAACTGATAACCCCCGGCATCCGCCCGCTTTCCGCCGCCAAAGGCGACCAGCAACGCATCATGACCCCCACAGAGGCTATCAAGGCCGGTTCTGACTACCTGGTCATCGGTCGGCCTATAACCCAGGCTGAGGATCCGCTGGGTGCGTTGGAGGCGATTTATACTGAGGTGATTGGCCTCTAGCTCCGATCCCTAGCCTGTTTGCTGGGTGCCTCGGTGTGTTGGGGCCGTCCTCACAAAAAACGCTACAAGCCCATCCCTGGGCGCTTGGGCTCCGCCATCCCTGGCTCCGCACATTTTTGTGAGGACGGCCCCAACACACCGGTTTAAGCCTTTCAGATATCGCTCGGATTTATGGGCAATGTCTATGTAGGTCGGATTAGCGAAGCGTAATCCGACAATCCGTCCAAATTCCAATGATGCGAGAACATTTTCGTCGGATTACGGCTTCGCCTAATCCGTATATGGTCTCCTCCCCGTTTGCAAGGTCTCAGCGTTGGATGTCAGGGACAGGTTTGCGCCCGTATATCCGGCCTGTTTGATGAGGCGGCTTTGTCGCCTCTGGCCTTGATGGAAGATC